>Ga0114980_10000817_pt1 | contig 22278 bp, 20 predicted proteins | sample S_140806_EF_Meta_FD_87018 | JGI IMG/M metagenome (GOLD analysis project Ga0114980, IMG submission 87018) | Freshwater microbial communities from Lake Simoncouche, Canada to study carbon cycling - S_140806_EF_MetaG | ecosystem: Environmental > Aquatic > Freshwater > Lake | place: Lake...
TATGTCTCTCCAGCTGGTGTCACTAATAATATAAATATTCGCTTAAATGCTCAAAACCCTGAAACAGTTGTCTGGAAAAAAATATATATTGAACTCAGAGAATTAATAGGAGCCTCTCCAAATTCTAGTAATTTTCTGCAATCATTCTCCTGTTATTTAGACCCCGGGCAAATCTCGACAGAGATTTTAATTGACAACATTAAAGTAGTATATTTTTAAGGTTTATGAAAGATAGATTTTGGGTTCTTTTATTTCTATTTTTTGACTTTTTTACGGCATTACTTGCTTGGTCCTCTTTTTTCTACTTACGACAAACAGTATTAGAAAAATCTGAATTTAAAGTAGACTCGAATTTTATTTATGGTGTTCTTTTAATTCCATTAGTTTGGGTCTTGTTTTATTATATTCAGGGCACTTACATCTCGATTCGGCAGATGTTTCGTTTAAAAATGCTAAATCTGACCTTAATTGCATCATTTTCTGGGGTAATTCTGATATTTTTTATCTTACTTCTAGATGATGAAGTTAAGTCCTATGAGATTTATTATCAGTCTGTCATCTTACTTTTCTCTTTGCATTTCATGCTAACAATAATTCCTCGCCTAATTATAAATTCCATTATGATTTGGTCTATTCGTAAACCAGGTAATGGTTTTAAAACAATTATTCTTGGTGGAAATGAAAAAGCCCTAGAAATTTATAATGAAATGATTTCTCATCCACTAAATGTTAATTCAATTATCGGTTATGTCAATCTAAATGGAAAAGATTATCTCTTAAGTGAACACATAAATTATTTAGGTCATGAAACTGATCTAGAGCGCATTTTAAGTGAGCATAAAGTTGAGGAAGTGATTATTGCTATTGAAAGCTCAGATCACAATCGCTTAAAAGATCTTTTGCTCCGAATAGACGACGGACATATTAGAATTAAATTATTGCCAGATGCTTATGTTATCTTATCTGGAAGTGTTAAGATGACGAATATATATGGAGCACTATTACTTGAATTAAAATCTGATATTATGCCATTTTGGCAACAAGCGATAAAACGCGTAATGGATTTCTTAATTTCATTCATTGCTGTAATTCTTCTCACTCCCTTTTTTATTTTCTCTGCGATTGCTGTGAAATTTTCTTCTCCTGGGCCTATTTTATATTTGCAAGAAAGAGTGGGACTTAAGGGTGCTATTTTTAAAATCATAAAATTCAGAACCATGTACGTAGATTCTGAAAATCTGGGACCTCAACTTTCTTCAGAAAATGATCCACGTATCACTAAGATTGGTCGTTTTATGCGCAAAACAAGGCTAGATGAATTTCCACAATTTATAAATGTACTTTTTGGACAAATGTCGCTTGTTGGACCAAGACCTGAACGACAATTTTATATCGATCAAATTGTAAAACTTGAAGCGCAATATTTGCATCTAAATCGTGTGCGACCAGGAATTACCTCTTGGGGACAAGTGAAATTTGGCTATGCAGAAAACGTAGAACAAATGCTGCAACGAATGAAGTTTGATTTGATTTACCTGAAAAATAGAAGTTTAGCACTAGACATTAAAATAATGTTTTATACTGTAATTATCGTTTTAAAAGCAAAAGGAAAATAATATCCTGATAGAATTTGATAATTCAAATAGTATTTCTATCTTTGCACCCCGAATATATTATTTATAAACCAAGGTTTCGGACCTTAAATTGTAAAAGAAAATGGCAACAAGAATCAGATTGCAAAGACACGGTAAAAAAGGAAAACCGTTTTTTCACTTAGTAGCAGCAGATAGTCGTGCGAAAAGAGATGGTAAATTCATTGAAAAATTAGGGACATATAATCCAACTGCTAATCCAGCTGTGATTGATATTAATTTTGAAAGAACATTGAGTTGGGTTCAAACCGGAGCAGAAATGTCCGATACAGCTCGCGCAATTCTTTCTTATAAAGGTGTGCTTTATAAAAGTCACCTAATCAATGGTGTTAAAAAAGGTGCTTTAACAATGGAACAAGTTGAAGAACGTTTTACACTTTGGGTAAATGAAAAAGAATCTAAAATAATAAACAAAATTGATGGCTTAGCTGCAAAAGCAATTGCAAGTAAAAATGCAAAAATGAAGTCAGAAGCCGATGCAAATATTGCTAAAGCAGCTCAAATTGAACTTAAAAATACAGTTGTTGAAGAAGTTGCTGCAGAGGATACTGAAGCAGAAGAAACAGTGACTGAAGAAGTAGTTGCAGAGGAAACTCCAACAGAAGAAACAGTAACTGAAGAGGTTGTAGCAGCGGAAACTCCAGCAGAAGAAACAGTAACTGAAGAAGTTGTTGCAGAGGAAACTCCAGCAGAAGAAACAGTGACTGAAGAAGTTGTTGCAGAGGAAACTGAAGCAGAGGAAACAGTAACTGAAGAAGTTGTTGCAGAGGAAACTCCAGTAGAAGAAACAGTAACTGAAGAAGTTGTAGCAGAGGAAACACCTGCAGAGGAAACACCAACAGAAGAAAAATCAGCAGATACAGCTGAATAAGCTTAGATGACTATAAAAGATTGTTTTTACTTAGGTAAAATAGCGAAACTTCACGGATTTAAAGGTGAAGTTTCCTTGTTTTTGGACGTTACTAATCCGAGTGATTACAAAGACTTAGAATCAGTTTATGTTGATGTTGACGGTGTACTAACTCCATTTTTTATTGAGTCTGTAAAACTCAAAAACAAAAATTTTATCGCTGTAAAATTTCAAGGAGTGAATGATGAAAGCTCAGCTCAGCGCTTACTTAAAAAATCACTTTACTTGCCTGAAGAAATTCTTCCTGATTTAAAAGGCACTCAGTTTTATGATCACGAAATTATTGAGTTCAAAGTATTAGATGATGTGCATGGTGATATCGGAGAAGTAGAAAATGTAATTGATCTTGCTGCAAATCCATTATTACAAACTATTTGTAAAGGAAAAGAAGTGCTAGTTCCTATTTTTGATGGTTTGGTACAAAAAATAGATCGTAAAAACGAGATACTTTACATCAAAGCACCTGAAGGTCTAATCGATTTGTACTTATCTGACAGTATTTAAAAGTCCCAAGGAAAACTTCATTCGAATAATACGCTTTGCAGCAGCATCTACTTTCGCTCTAAACACTTTATCTGTTTTATAGCTCGCAAGTAATTCTGAGTGAGCTTTCTTTGCGTCTAAAGGCATTAAAACAATGTCACAGCCTGCTGAAATTGCTTTTGTCGCTGCAGATGGCACATTTACAACTCCTCCCATATTCATTGCGTCTGTTACAATTAAACCTTTAAAACCAAGGCTATCACGCAACAAACCTTTTACAATTGTTTCAGAACAAGTTGAGGGCAAACCTTTTGTATCAAATTGGCTGTTGTTTTTAACTGCAATGTGTGCAATCATAATTGACAAAACCCCGTTTTTTATAAGAAGAGGGTAATTTTGTAACTCTTTTAGAGGACCATCAATTACTTGAAGAGCTTTATGTGTATCACCAGAAACTAAACCATGCCCTGGAAAATGCTTCGCTGTTGCAAGGATATTATTTCGCTGTGTTTCTTGAATAAAAGCATTTGACCATGGAATAATATTTTCGGGCTTAGCGCCAAAACTTCTAAATCCAACAGTCTGATTTGCCGACATATCAACAACTGGAGAAAAATTATAATTAATTCCAATAGCATTTAAGTCTTTGGAAATAGTTGCGGCTACACTGTTTACTTCTTCTATAGATATTAATTCATTTGCTTTTTTAACCGGCGCAGAACCAATTATTTTACGGTTTACCAAACTTGGCTCAGCGTCTGCGCTATATAAAAAAGGTAAATTACCTCTTTTCTTATTATTAGATTCAAATTCCTTAATCCACGATGTGAATTCTTCTTTCGTTCCATTTAACATCAGAACTCCACCAATTACTCTATCTTTTATGTGCTGATCAATTGTTTCTTTTTTTTGTCCCAAACGACCAACTGCAGGCATAATTAATTGTGCCACAATAGCTGTATCATCCATACTTTCAAAAATTCGATTTACCTCTTTATCTAAAGCATTATTGTCTTCTAGGTAATTTGATAATTGAAAATTATAGCTAGTTGATTGCTTATTAACTAAAGAGAGTCTTTCTGTTTTTTTTGCTTCTTGAGCACAACCCTGAAAAATTAGGCCAATAAGAATAGTAAATATTACAAAATGTTTCATTATTTTTTTTTATAAAATTAAGCCATTTATTATTTCTTATTATTAAAATTTACTTAAATTACAAACAAATTAAATGTCAATAACTTAAAAAAGCAAACTTTCCTACAATTTATTCGTCTTGATTTTGTAACTAAAAAAATTATGCTATGAAAACAATTATACCACTATTGCTTTGTGTTTTATCCTTTAACGTATTTAGCCAACTTCCTACATTAACGATTGCATCTACATCAACTACTTCTGGTTGTAATCCGACAATTGATGGATCTATTTCTATTGGGACTATTAATTCAAGTAACACCTCTGAAATAGACATGGTGCTATCCCCATCCCCAAATCAAACAACATCGTCAAGTATTGTTCTTGTAATTTCTTGGGGAGATGGAAGCACAACAACTCATCAGGGCAGTACAAATTTGGGAGGTATTACTTTACCTATGACTATAAATCCAGCAATACAACATACTTATAGTACTTACGGGACGTATTTAGTTACAATCCAATACACAATTAATAACGCTGGATCTGGAGGCACATTATCATATATCTATAATTATAATTGTGGAGGGCCAAATACTTCTAGTTTTGATGCTTTTGCTATAATTGATTGCAATGGTGTTACTTCCGAAATAGTTGATAGTATTCCAATAATTATTACCAGCGCAAACGGAATAAGTTATCCAAGTATGATTTATAACGGAAGTGCAGTAATTAATACACCAGTTTCTGGAACATTAAATCAATATACAGTTACAATTGATAGTACTTGGTTGCAAAATAATAATTATGCAGTAACAGGTTTGCCAAGCATCATCAATTATACACCTAATGGTTGGAATTCTATTCAATTTAATCTAATTTGTACTGGGATTATAGATTGCTCCACCACTAACACTTCTATTGTGCAGGGCTACTTAAGTGGTTCTTTAACTACTTTAGTATATTCCACTTCAACCCCAAATCAAATTGCTACTTATTCATGGTCTATATCGAGTTTTGATGCCTTTGGAAATCAACTTGGAACAGCCTCAATTTCAACGCAAGCAAATGCATACATTAGTAATATTTCACAATTAAATTCTGTTGAAGCATGTTTAATTGCTGTGTTTACAAATGGTTGTATTGATACTTTGTGTGAAACTTTTAGTCTTGATAACTGTATTAGTGGCACTATATTTTGCGATGCAAATGGCAATAATATGCAAGACAGCTCTGAAACTACTATCTCCAATGCAGCAATACAAATTCAAGTTGGTGGAACTTTACAAACTGTCTACAGTAATATAAATGGCTATTATTCGTATACTTATTCTTCTAATTCTCCAATCATCCTAAATCTAAATCCAAATTGGCTTTCTGCTTTGGGTTATACTTCAAATTTAGGAGTATGGACACTATTATCTGAAGATTGCGATTCCAATCAAACTTTTAATATAGGAATTAATTGTGGCTCAGGAAATACACAGGTGTCTCTTTGTTACTCAGGAATAGTATTTTGTGATGCCAATGGAAACGGATTAATGGAAAATAGTGAGTTACCATTGAGTGGCGCTCCAATAATGCTTTTTGGATCAACATCTGCAGTTGGAAGTGGAAATAATATTATTGTTTATTCAGACTCTAGTGGATATTTCACCTATTGCGGACCAATATCTGGAGGGCTTAATATGCCTCCTATAAGTTCTATCATAGCTTCTGTTTCTCCTCAGTGGTTAAGTGCAAACGGCTATAGTATGAATCAAACATACATATTTTTGTATGGATCAACAACTATTCCAAATCCAGTTATGTTTCCAGTAAATTGCGGTGGTACTACAAGTACTTGTGCTGACTTATGGACAACCGTTACACCTTGGATCGGATATTATCAAGGAACTGTTGCAACTGTAAAATTAAATTGGGGAAATTACGGACCAGGAAGTCCAGGATCGTATACATTGACATTAACGTATCCAGCTGGTGTAACAGTCAATACTTCAAGTATTCAAAATTCAAGCTACACGATAGCAGGAAATACTATAACATGGACGCTAAATTCTGCACTATCATCTTTTAACAATTATGATAATATTACTTTCAATGTGCCAAGTGGTTTAACATCCCAAACACCTCATTACTATACTTCAACAATTACACCAACAGGAAATCTAACTGACTGTTCGAGTTTAAATAACGCAGGGTCTTTACTTCAATTACTTGGTAATAGTTATGATCCAAATGATAAACTTGTTGCTCGTCCAAATGAAACGCAGCAGATGTTTTTTAATGATGTGTCTTATTTAGATATTGATGCGATAGAGAAATTGACCTATACAGTTCGTTTCCAAAATACTGGAACTGCACCTGCTCAAAATATCTATATTATTGACACACTAAGTTCAAACCTAAATTGGAGTAGCTTTAGTTTGATTGAATCTTCTCATCCAATGCAAGTAGTTAATTTAGGAAATGGTGTTCTTCGTTTTGAATTTTCTCAAATTTGGTTAGCCGATTCTACAACAAATGAAGAAGAAAGCCATGGACATTTAGTTTATAGCATATCGGAAAATGCTAGTGTTTTAGGTCAAGCGGGTATAGAAATTGAAAATACCGCTTATATCTACTTTGATTGGAATGATCCAATTGTTACAAATACTACATATAATGTGAATCAGTTCATTTGGGGAGTTGAAGAAAGTAACAAAACAGCTTTCAAGATTTTCCCTAATCCAGCTAGCTCAGAATTAAATCTATTGGGTGAAGGTGTTTTTAGCTATCAAATTTCAGATATGTCAGGTAGAATTTTACTTCAAGGAGAAGTTAACAAATCTGATAAAATAAGAATAGCTGATCTTAATGCAGGTGTTTACAACATCACATGCATAACTGAAAATAAAGTACAAACACTGCGATTTATGAAACAATAAATAGTATTTTGAGAGTAAATAAGAGCGACTTCGGTCGCTTTTTTTGTGAAAAATAATTAAGCTCCTTTTTTCTTTGTTTGGCTATATCCTTCCTTTACTAATAAATCAAAGACTTTGTCCCTAAAAGATCCCTGAATCAATATCTCATTATCTTTTACAGTACCTCCAACTCCAAATTTTCCTTTTAAAAACTTCCCTAAATCTATTAAATCAGATTCTAGACCAATAAATCCCTCTATAAGCGTCACTTCCTTTCCTCCTCGTTGCTTGCGATCAATTGAAACATATAATTTTTGCTGATTTGGAACAAGTGTTTCTGCACTACTTTCGTCCGCTGACTGATATTCAAAATTTGGATTTGTAGAATAGACAACATTCACAAAATTTTTATTTTTCTTCGCCATAAAAGTAAATTAAAGTGTAAAAATAGAATTTGTTAAGGAAAATAAATTTATAAGCTCATTTTTTTTCGTAACTTAAGTTAATGGAACAACATGGAATTAAATTTTGGGCGGAAGACGATAGGCCACGAGAAAAACTACTTTTAAAAGGAAAAACAGCACTTTCTGATGCAGAATTACTAGCAATATTGATAGGTTCAGGAACCCGAAAAAAATGTGCAGTAACATTAGCAAAAGAAATTTTATCAGAATTTCAAAATAATCTAACTCTTTTTTCAAAAGTGCAAATATCAGAGCTACTAAAATTTAATGGTATCGGCGAAGCGAAAGCAATTTCAATTTTGGCTGCTTTAGAACTTGGGAGAAGAAGGCAGGGTGCTGAGCAACAAAAACAAATTAAAGTAAGCAACTCAAATTCTGTTTATCAGCACTTAAAGCCATTTCTTTCAGATTTATTTCATGAAGAATTTTATGCGATTTACCTCAATAATGCAAATGATATTATCAAAACCAAGCAGATTTCAATTGGTGGTATGACTGGAACTGTAGCAGACGGAAAAATTATATTTCGACATGCTTTAGAATGCAAGGCAACAGCCATAATTCTCAGTCACAATCATCCAAGCGGAAAATGTACTCCGAGTCAAACTGATATTTCACTAACAAAATCTATTAGAGAATTTGGAAAATGCATCGATCTTAAACTCCTAGATCACCTCATTTTCACAGATAATGGTTATTTTAGCTTCGCCGATGAAGGCTTACTTGTAAATTAACATGAAAAAAATCATTACTGTTATTGGTGCAAGACCGCAAATTATAAAAGCTGCTGCTATTAGTCGTGCAATAAAAAATAACTTTTCTGATAAAATTCTTGAGGTAATTGTTCACACCGGGCAGCATTACGACGAAAACATGTCGCAAATATTTTTTGAAGAATTGGAAATCCCATTTCCTAATTTCAATTTGAATGTTGGCAGTGGATCTCACGGAGAGCAAACAGCCAAAATGCTTGAAGGATTGGAGAATATTTACCTGCAAGAAAAACCAGATGCTGTAATTGTTTATGGTGACACAAATTCAACAATTGCAGGAGCTTTAGCCGCTTCAAAAATACATATTCCCGTTATACACATCGAAGCTGGATTGAGGAGCTTTAATAAAGCAATGCCAGAAGAAATAAATAGAATTGCTTGCGATCATATGTCGACCTTGTTATTTACTCCTTCAGAAACAGGACATAGAAATTTATTGAATGAAGGCATCAAGAACGATCAAAAAGAAGCTGCTAGCATTGATAATCCTAAAATTTATTTATGTGGCGACATCATGTATGATAACAGTTTGTATTTTTCAGCAATGTCAGAGCAAAAATCTGAGATTTTAAAAGAATTAGAAATTACAACAGATGAATTTATTCTGTGTACAATCCACCGAGATACAAATACAGATGATACAGCAAATCTCAATGCTATTTTCCGTGCTTTATTAAGAATTCAAAAAACAAGTAATTTAAAAATTGTTTTGCCACTGCATCCAAGAACTAAGGAGAAGTTAAACTCTCATCTAGATGAAACTCTGCTTACAGAACTAAATCAAAATAAAAATTTTAAAATAATTCCGCCGCTAGGATTTTTAGATATTATTAGTCTTGAAAAAAATGCAAGGCTGATAATCACTGATAGCGGTGGTCTTCAAAAAGAAGCTTTTTTCTTTCAAAAACCTTGTGTTATATTAAGAGAACAAACAGAATGGATTGAAATTGTCGAAAATGGAAATGCAGTAATTGCTGGAGCCAATGAACTAAAGATTATATCTTCTTTTGAAACATTTATTAAAAAAACAGATTATACCTACCCCAACTTATATGGAGATGGAAACGCTGCCAATTTTATTTGCAAAAAAATTACGGAGGAACTCTAATGATTTTAATTTATGTAGATCAAATTACTGAAAGACTAATTTACACCCTTGGATTTATTTTTAAGGATCGGGAGATTCCCTATTCCCTGACAAATGATTTTGTAAAGTTTGAACAAAGCGAAAAGGCGAAATTTAATTATTCCGATCGAATATTTGAAAACTGTATTAACATAAATCCAAGTTCTCTTATTTTCGATGAAAATATCGGAGTTTATGAAATTGATAAAGGTCTATTTTTTGAGGAAGAATGTCTGTCATTTAATGGAAAAATAGATCCTCTAGCAAGTATATTTTATGTGCTTTCGAGAATGGAAGAATACACTTCTGTTGATTCAGATAGCCACAGTCGTTTTGAAGGAAAAAATAGTGTCTTATTTCGTTTTAAATGGAATGAAAAAGCAAGCTGTGATCTTTGGTGTGAAGACATAATTTATTACTTACTAAAGCACCGACTTTTAAGCAATAAAGGTGTTAAACCAAGTTTAAGTTTGCTGCCAACATTTGATATTGACAATGCATACGCCTATAAAAATAAAGGTTTTAGTAGAACTGTTCTTGCAACTTTAAAAGATTTGTTATTTGGAAGAAAAAAAAGATTAATTGAACGCCAAAGAGTTCAGACTGGAATTTTAAAAGATCCATACGATACATTTGATAAAATTAGTTTATTAAAAGATAAGAATATTGACTTCAAATTATTTTGGCTTTTAGGAGATTTTGCAAAATACGATCGAAATATTTCTGTAAAAAATAGTAAACAGCAGCAATTAATTAAAAAAATGAGTGAAGTTGCAGATATCGGAATTCATCCAAGCTATAAATCAAATAGCTATGAATATTATTTACACAATGAAATTGAACGCCTAGAAGCTATTATTAATAAGAGAGTACATTTTAGTCGCCAACATTTTTTAGTTCTAAAATTTCCCTACACATACAAAACCCTTATTGAGCAAGAAATTACAGATGACTATTCAATGGGTTATGCTGATATCTGCGGATTTAGAGCAGGAACTTCTAGGCCTTTTAAATGGTTTGATTTGACGAATAATGAAACAACAAAATTAAACATTCACCCATTTGCTTTTATGGACGGTACGCTAAATGAATATTTGAAATTAACACCGAAGGAAGCGATTAAAAAAATTCAGTCGCTCTTTGATGAGGTTAAAAAATATGGTGGCCAGTTTAGTTTTATTTGGCACAATGAAACCATTGGAAACTACGGAATTTGGAAGAACTGGTCAGAAGTTTTTGACTTTAGTATCGATCTAAACATAAAATAAAAAAGACATACTAAATTTGCTAACTTTGTTTAAAATGTTTGTATGGCTTCAATCTTAATTGTTGACGATGATGAAGATATCCGAGAATTGTTAAAATACAATTTAGAAAGACATAATCATTCGGTTAGAGCTGTTGAAAATAGTCTTAGATGCCTTGAGGCTGTAGCTTCTGAAAAACCAGATTTAATATTATTGGATGTCATGATGCCAGAAATGGATGGAATTGAGGTCTGCGAACAACTTAAAGCTAATGAAGCTTACAATTCTATACTTATTTGTTTTTTAACCGCTAGAAACGAAGATTATAGTCAAATAGCAGGCTTAGAGGCTGGTGGCGATGATTACGTTTCAAAACCAATAAAACCAAAAGTTTTAATTAGTAGAATAAATGCTTTGTTGCGAAGATTAGATCTAAATAAATCGAAAGATATCATTGACACTTGCACAGTAAAAATCAATCGCGAAAATTATACCGTTGAAAAAAATGGGGATACATTTCATCTTCCCCGCAAAGAATTTGAATTACTTGCACTGTTAATTTCACAACCAAATTTTGTTTTTAAAAGAATTGTAATTTTAGAAAAAGTATGGGGGACTGATATTGTTGTTGGCGATAGAACGATTGATGTTCATATTCGAAAATTACGCGAAAAAATTGGGTCGCAATATATTACTACTATAAAAGGAATTGGCTACAAGTTTAATAACTAAAATCGGCTAGGTTTTTGATATAATTTTTTAAACTAAAAATATGAAAAAAAGAACCCTACTTTTTTATCTAACATTCCTAAGTAATGTTGTTTTTTCGCAAGATGTATTTTCTTCTGCTTTTTCAGAGATAAAAAATGACCTTGTCTCCTGGGATCCAATTCGTGGAGAATGGTTAGCAACAAGTATTCTTGCAATGAAAGACAATGCAACTATTCCAGATAGGACATTTCCTGAAGAGTATACACCATATGAAATGTTGACGATGATTCCTCTGCAAAAAAGAAAGGAAATTGCAGAAAAAGTTGCAAGGCAGCAAAGCACACAGATAACGCAGTTCAATCGAGAATGGAATTTCGTAAATTTATTTTTTAATCATAGTTTTTGTGAGCCTTCAATTGGCAGAAGTTATGGTGATCCACACTTAAATTCTTTTGATAATGCAAGTTATTCCTTTCAAACTGTCGGAGAATTTGTGCTCTCTAAATCTAAGGCAATACCGTTTGAAGTTCAAGTACGTCAAATGCCTCAAGATCAAAGTTTCTCTCTTAATAACGCTGTTGCTATGAATGTTGGAGGCGATCGCTTGAGTTTTTATACAGATGAAAAACCCGATAATCAAAAACAGGCCTTTAGATTAAATGGAGCTGGAACGCAACTATCTGGCAGAACATACTTCTTGCCAAAAGGAGGGACGATCCGTTTAGAGGGTAGAAATTATATTGTTTCTTGGCCTACAGGTGAATCGGTAATTATTGACAATCGTTCGACCGGAAAAATGAAGTTTGTAAATATCACTGTACAAGTTTTTAAGTGCGATGAAAATCAATATGAAGGTCTATTAGGGAATTTAAATGGAAATCAAAATGATGATTTTAACGGGCGTGATAATAAGGGACAAAGGCCTGTTTTTATTTCAAGCTACGGGAATTTTGGACTTGAGCAAGCTACTGCAATTGCTGAAAAAGAATATTTAAATTTTTTGGCAAGAGATTTTGCAGATGATTGGCGTGTTAATGACCAAACAACACTCTTTGATTATAGCATTGGTGAATCTACTGCTTCATTTACAGATAAGTCTTTTCCAAATATTCATTACACCCTGTATGATCTTCCCCTAGACCGTCAAAATAGTGCTAGGAGAAGATGTGAAGAAATGGGGATTTCTCAAGCAGAAATGAATGGCTGTATTTACGACCAAGGATTTCTAAATATTCCACCAAATCCTATTCCAAATCCTAGTAGACCAACAAGCGGAGGAACATTACAAAAATTAAATTATCCTGCGCTAAATACTAACCAAGGACTTATAATGAACAAGGGCGATAAAGGAGATGAAAATACCAAGCCATCAACTATTGAAAAACCGAGTGAAATTGAGAGGGAAATAAACCAAAATGAAAGAGGGAATGAAGAAGAGATCATAAAAGTGCCGAATGTGATTACAATTCCAAAACCTGTGAGAACTGAGCCTTCAAAACCAGTTTCTCCTTCAAAACCAATTCAAAATACAACACCTATCAAAAAAGAAATAAAAGGAAAAGGGTAATTAGATTTTTTTTTGAATAAACTGAATATTTCTTTTTAAGCCTTCAAATTTTGTTCGTTTTACAGCACTTTTCTGAAACAAGAGATCAAAAGTTTCCAATTGTAAATTTTTCCAATCATTATTTGTTAAATCTAAGAGTGATAATGCAGGCTTAAACCGCGCTTCTTTTGTAACTTTTGAAAAACGATTCCAAGGACAAACATCCTGACAAACGTCGCAACCAAACATCCAATTATCCATTTTACCTTTAAATTCCGAGGGAAGCAACTCATCTTTCAATTCAATGGTAAAATAAGAAATACATTTTGAACCATCAACTACATAAGGTTGCACAATCGCTTCAGTTGGACAAGCATCAATGCATTTTGTACAGGTGCCACAATAACCTTGGATAGGACCGTATGTTTCAATAACTAGATCAATAATTAATTCTGCAATGAAAAAAAAACTGCCATTTTGAGGATGGATTAAATTTGTGTGTTTCCCAATCCAACCCAAACCTGATTTTTTTGCCCAAACCTTATCCATTACTGGTGCAGAATCCACAAAAACACGACCACTCACCTCCCCTATTTCCTGCTTTATATGCTCTAGTAATTCTGTTAATTTATCTTTAATAACAAAATGATAATCCTCACCATAAGCATATTTGGATATTTTTGGAGCTGAAGTATCAGCCTGTTTCTCCTCTGGAAAATAATTTAGCAATAAGGAAACTACTGTTTTTGCATCATCAACTAATAAGCGTGGATCTAGTCTTTTGTCAAAATGATTTGACATATAAGCCATTTTCCCATGGTAATTATTATTTAACCATTTGTCCAATCGAGGTGCTTCCTCTTCCAGAAAATTTGCTTCTGAAAATCCACAATGAAAAAAACCAAGCGCTGTTGATTTATCTCTGATTACTTTTTTATAATCTACTTTTTGCATGAGAATTAGAACAAGTCACCTTGAGAAAAGCCAATATCTCTTCCAAGATGCTTATAGCTTCTTTCTGTTGCTTTTCTTCCGCGTGGGGTTCGCATTAAAAACCCCTCTTGAATTAAGAATGGCTCATAAACCTCCTCTAAAGTCCCAGTATTTTCTCCAATTGCAGTTGCAATAGTTGACAAACCAACTGGACCACCATTAGACTTATCGATTATCACTTTTAAGATTCGAATGTCCATTTCATCTAAGCCGTTTGCATCTACATTTAATGCTTTCAATGCAAATTCAGTAATTGCATCATCGATAGAACCTGTTCCTTTTATTTGTGCAAAATCCCGAACGCGACGCAACAAAGCATTTGCAATTCGAGGTGTACCTCTACTTCTACTTGCAATTTTAAAAGCAGCATCTTCATCAATCGAAATATTTAATAATCCTGAAGAGCGTTCAACAATACTCGTGAGTGTTTTAGAATCATAATATTCTAAACGAGAATTAATTCCAAATCGAGCACGTAAAGGTCGCGTTAACAAGCCTGAGCGTGTTGTAGCTCCAATCAATGTAAATGGATTTAAGTTTATCTGTACACTTCTTGCATTTGGCCCTGTATCAATTAAAATGTCAATCACATAATCTTCCATGGCAGAATACAAGTATTCCTCAACAACAGGGCTTAAGCGATGTATTTCATCAATAAATAAAACATCTCCATCTCCTAAATTCGTCAGCAAACCAGCTAAATCTCCTGGCTTATCCAAAACAGGTCCGCTAGTAACTTTAAATCCTACTCCCATTTCATTGGCAATAATATGTGCTAAAGTTGTTTTTCCAAGACCTGGAGGGCCATGAAGCAAAACATGATCCAAGGGTTCCTTTCGTAATTTAGCAGCTTGAATAAAAACCTCAAGATTTTCTACAATCGCAGGTTGACCTGAAAAATCAGCTAAATATTTGGGACGTAAAACTTTATCAATTTCCTGATCAAGATTCTCATCTAAATTTTCTCTATAATCAAAAGATTCTTCCACTTAGCTATTTTATACAAAAATACAAAAGCAAAGCAGAAAAGTGACTAATTATTTTTAATCTCCAAGTAAAAATCGCTCATGGAATCAAAGCTAAAATCTGCAAGTTTAAGTTTTGAATTAATAATATGTGTTTTTTCAGGAATACATACCACTTTCATCCGTGCAGCAAGCCCAGCAATTACCCCGTTGTATGAATCTTCTATAACCAAGCATTTAGTCGGAGAAACCATCAATTCTTCAGCAACTTTTAAATAAACTGCTGGATGAGGCTTGCCATAATTTTCTGTCTCAGCAGAACAAGCAACATGAAAGTAATGCTGAATTTTTAATTCTCTTAAAACAATGTCGATTAAACGAGAAGAAGAAGATGTTGCTAAGCCAATTATTAGCTTTTGCTGCTTTAAAAAATCCAAAGTTTCATAAACACCATCTAAGGCATTTGCATTTTGCGAAATTAAAACTTCCATTTTAGAGATAATCTTTTCAGCAATTTGATTTTCATCTTCTACGTCCCAATTTTCGTGTTTATTCCAAAAATGAATAACCTCATCAATACGTAAACCTACTGTTTTCTCAAAATCTTTTTTTAAAAGCTTTGAACCTAAAGATGCAAAAACTTCTTCCATTGCAATTTTCCAAAGTGGTTCAGAGTCTATTAAAACCCCATCCATGTCAAATATTACAGCTTCAAAGTCAGATAAATTTATCTTCAACCTAAAATAATTTTTATGATTCAGTATTAACTCGAACTTTTATAATTCGTCGATCGCTTACTTCTTCTATCGTAAGGATATAGTTGCTAATTTCACAGACTTTTCCATTTTCCGGAATACTCTCTAAATGATGAATAATTAAACCACCTAAAGTATCATACTCATCAGATTCTTCGAATTTTAAATGATACTTTTCATTGAGATAATCAATATCCATTCTAGCAGAAAAAAGAAATTCCGTATCGCTAATTTGCTCTTCCAATAAATTATCTTTGTCATGCTCGTCTTCAATTTCTCCAAAGATTTCTTCAATAACATCTTCCAAAGTAACAATTCCAGCAGTTCCTCCATATTCATCTGTAACAACAGCTACATGTCCACCTTCTTTTGTAAATTTCTCTAGTAATTCTTTTCCTGACATCACAAAAGGTATAAAACTGATAGGTTTTATTACTTCACTAATTTTCTTTGGTTTTTTAAATAATTCATAGGAATGAACATAGCCAATAATATTATCAATGGAATCTCGAAAAATCATGATTTTTGACAAGCCTTTTTCAACAAATAGTTTATTTAATTCATCGATATCTGTCTCAAAATCAACAGCAATAATTTCAGTTCTTGGAATCATGCAGTCACTTGCACGAACATTTGTAAAATCTAGCGCATTGCTGAGAATATTCATTTCATTGCTTAACTGCTCTTTTGAATTAATCCGAGAATTTAAATCATCCACATAATGCTCTAAATCGACCTTTGAAAAAACCTTATCTGAATTTTCATTTTTAGCACCAAAAATTCGCAAAACAAACCAACTTATAAATAATATGATTTGAGTTGGGATAAAGAGTAAGATAAAACAAATAAACATTGGTGAAAGACCAATATTTAAAAATTTATTCGGATTAATCTGAACAATTGCTTTTGGAAGAAATTCTGCTGTAATAAGAACAAGTAATGTTGAAACAACAGTCTGAATAACCAAAACAGCACCTTCAGAAGTTAAACCCATTGAGATTAAATAAGGATTTAATATTTGAGCTGCAGAAATTCCATAAATCACTAATGAAATATTATTTCCCAATAAAAGCATGGCAATCATGGTCGATTCTTTTTTGTAGAATAGGGAAATTATTTTGCTTTTTAGAGTTCCTTGACTTTTTTGAACTTCAATTTTTAAACGATTAGAAGCCAAATAAGCAAGTTCCATTCCAGAAAAAAAAGCAGAGAAGAAAAGCGAGAGAAATATCAATAAATAATCAGTGTTCATTTACGAGATATTGAATTATTTTTGGGATAAAACATCTTGACCTAAATCTTTTCGGTAATATGCACCTTCAAAACTAATTTTAGAGACTGCTTCATACGCTTTTTCAATTGCTACTTCTATATTTTTCCCATAAGAAGTTACCGCTAAAACTCTTCCCCCTGAAGTTAAAACAGAAGGGCCATCAGCAATTGTACCTGCATGAAAAACCAAGCTATCAACAACAGAATTCAAGCCATAAATCTGTTTGCCTTTTTCATAAACATCGGGATAACCTCCAGCAACCATCATAACTGTTGCAGCACTTTTATCAATAAATTGTATATCTCTTTCTGATAAAGTATTGGAAGCAATTCCTTCAAAAAGATCTAAAATATCTGATTTTAAGCGTGGAATAACCACCTCTGTTTCTGGATCTCCCATTCTACAATTATATTCAATAACATATGGATCTCCCTTAACACAGATAAGTCCAAAAAAGACAAATCCTTTGTAAACAATTCCCTCAGATTTTAAACCCTTTACAGTTGGGACAATGATTCGATTGTGAACTTTATCCATAAAAGCTGCATCCGCAAAAGGAACAGGAGAAATTGCACCCATTCCACCGGTATTTGGACCTGTGTCACCTTCACCAATTCGCTTATAATCCTTCGCTTCAGGAAGTAATTTAAATGAATGTCCATCCGTTACTATAAAAACTGATAATTCAATTCCATCTAAAAACTGTTCAATTACAACTTTTTTGGAAGCTTCGCCAAATTTTTGATGTTGCAGCATGCTTTTTAATTCTGCTTGCGCTTCATCCAAATCTTGTATTATTAAAACTCCCTTTCCAGCAGCTAGTCCATCAGCTTTTAAAACATATGGAGACTTCATGTTTTTTAGAAAAAGTAAGCCCTCTTCAAGATTATCAATTGTAAAAGTGGCGTATTTTGCAGTTGGAATACTATGTCTATTCATAAATTCCTTGGCAAAATCTTTACTTCCTTCTAATTGCGCTCCATATTTACTTGGACCTATAACTGGTATCTTATAGAGATCTGGATCAGCGATAAAAAAATCATAAATCCCTAAAACTAAAGGTTCTTCAGGACCAACAACGACCATTTCAATACTATTTTCAAGTACAAAGAGTTTTACTGCATCAAAATCAATTGGAGAAATTGGAATATTCTTTCCGAATTGACGAGTCCCAGCGTTTCCTGGTGCAATGTACAATTCATCAAGAATCGAGCTTTGGGATATTTTCCATGCTAATGCATGCTCACGACCTCCTGAACCTAACAACAATACTCTCATTAACAATGATTTAAAATCGATTCAAATAATAATTTACCATCTATGTTCAGAAGTTTTTCGTCTGCTGCTCTTTCTGGATGTGGCATCATACCAAAAACATTTTTTCTTTTATTAGTAATCCCGGCAATATTCAAAATTGAACCGTTTGGATTAGAAGTATCCTCTACTGAAGTAAGTTCATTGCAATATTGAAAAAGTATTTGGTCATTATCTAGTAGTGATTCTAGAACATCATCTGCAGCAAAAAAACGGCCTTCTCCATGAGCAATTGGTATTTTTAAAGCTCTATTATTATCTAAATCCATAGAAATAGCTGCAGATTTAGAAACGGGCTTTAAAAAAACATTTTTACAAATAAATTTTTGAGTATGATTATGAAGTAATGCGCCTTCTAGCAATCCTGATTCGGTCAAAATCTGAAATCCATTGCAAATACCTAGTACGTAACCACCATTATTAGCATGTTTAACAACTTCTGACATAATTGGGGAGAATTTTGCAAGAGCACCAGAACGCAAATAATCCCCAAAGGAAAATCCTCCAGGTAAAATAACCATATCAACATCTTTTAAATCAGTTGACTTATGCCATAATTTCTCAACTTTTTGTCCTAGTAAATCCTGAAGGACATAAATCATATCTTGGTCGCAATTGGATCCAGGAAAAGTTACAACTCCAAACTTCATTTATTTCATTTAAAATATTAGCAAAATTAACATTTACAAGCTTTGATAGGGATTTAATGTGAAAAATTTAATAACAGAATAAATAATTGTTAAATAAAAAAAGATTGTAGCTATAATTCCATAGTTTTTATCAAGAAAAGAATAACTCAATAGAAGAGAAATAGGAATCATCAAAAGACTAAAGTGCTCAATTTCTAGGAAATAGTAAAAATTTAAACCACCTAGTATAATTGTTATCAAAATAAAAACCCATATGAGCCGAACTTGATTCTTTAAACGAAGTGATGATTTTTGAAGACGTGAAGGCAAGCTAAAAATACTTAATGAAAAAAGAAAACTGATTACAATAAGCGTAATTACAAAATCAGCATGTAATTTAGGTTGTTCAAAATAAGTAAAAAAAGAAAAAGCTAAACTGTTTTTTTGGAACAAGAGATTAACAAAACCATATACTAAGGGAAGTCCAAAGCCAACAATACCAATGAAAAATTCTCGAAAATTAAAAGAACGTATTATAATTGGCATTGCAATAAAAAATGGTAAGCCTAGCATCATTGGAGGATGAAAAGTAGATGATAACCCAGCAAGAAAGCAGCCATTAAAAACATAGATTCTTGCATCTGAAGTTTGTTTAATTTGAAGAAACTGAACAAACATTAAAATAAAAAATAAATGAGCTAATAATAAACCGTCCATTATATAAAATGAATGATAGAAACTCATCGTAACTATATATAAAAGCGAGACTATATATGAATTTCTTTCTAAAAATTCATTTTTATTAAAAACCCAATTTAAAGAGATTGCATTTAAAGTAATTATTATAAAACTAAGAATACTATATATCCACGAATCTCCAGAAAAAAAATTACTCCATAATCCAAAATTATGAACTGGAGATTGAACATAATAACCAGTCTGAAAATTTAAAAGAAAATAAATGCCAACAATAAAAGGTAAGAATAATAGAACGAGAACTCTATTCTCTAAAAACATACGAATCATAATGCGAATTTATTTAATAAAATGCGGCAAGAGATAAATTGTGGATAACTACTTTAATTTGTTAAAATTCAAATTTGAAATCAAAAAATTAATGAAATTAAATTTACATGTCGATTTGGACAAAAATTATATCTTTGTTAATTAAGTTAAATGATTTAATTTTTAAATTTAAGTAATGGCTACAGAGAAAAATAAATTTTCGGATTCTGAATTGGAAGAATTCAAAGTGCTTATAAATAAAAAACTTCTAGAGGCAAACGAAGATTATTCCCTTCTAATTGGTTCATTATCCCATGCTGACGATCATGGCACAGATGATACAGGAAGGACATTCAATATGATGGAAGATGGTTCTGAGACATTATCAAGAGAGGAAGTTGCACAACTTGCAGCACGACAAGAAAAATTTATTCAGAGTTTACATGCTGCATTGATAAGAATAGAAAATAAAACATATGGTATATGTCGTGTTACTAGCAAATTAATACCAAAAGAACGTTTGCGTTTGGTTCCACATGCTACCATGAGTATTGACGCAAAAAACGCTCAAAAATAAACTCAAAGTGAAAAGAAAAGTATTAATTATTGGGTGTATTATATTTTTTTTATTATTAATCGATCAACTCACCAAAATTTATATTAAATCATCATTTTCCTCAAATGAAACAAATTTTATTCTTGGAGATTGGTTTGCATTACATTATATCGAGAATCCAGGAATGGCTTTTGGGACAACATTTGGCTCCGAAATTTGGCATAAATTAGCCTTAAGTTTACTTCGTGTTGTTGCAATAATTTTTATAGGAATATTTATATACAAAGAAATAAAAAAAGATGCTAAAATAGAATATTTAATAGCAATAAGTCTAATTTTTTCTGGAGCCACAGGTAACTTAATAGATTCAATGTTGTATGATTTTATCTTTCCGTTTAATCCCTGTGAAGGCTTTAATCAACTTGCTGGTTCAGGAATAAAAATGAACTGCATGGATTATGGATTTAAACAAACTTTAGAAGTCCGACACCAGGGTTTTTTATTAGGCAATGTTGTTGATATGTTCCAATTTAATTTTTATTGGCCAAAATGGGTTCCTTATTTTTCTGGTCAAGCAATTTTTCCAGCGATTTGGAATATAGCTGATGCATGTATTACCTCTGGTGTAATACTTATTATAATTCGTCAAAAAAAGTATTTCCCTAAAAAAGTATTGCAAGATAAAGAAGAAGAAAAAACTATTTGATATTTTTTTACTAGAAGTTCCATTTCATGCTTCTGTCATTTAAAATAGCAAAAGATACTTTATAATTAATTCTAGATTCCACTTTATTCCCATCTGAAAAAACTGTGTATACACCTACTCTCAATCTTCTTTTAAAAATTTTAAAGTTACGTTCTAAGCCAGCTAGCAACTCGTAATGCTGCCAATTATACTCTTTAATATACATTGCTCCACCTCCAAATACAAGGCCAATTCGTGTTTTTTTCATAAAGGGGATTTTGTTAATTATTGCGCCATTATCGTGATGCACAAAGTGCGCTTCAAAAACATAATCAATAGTTGGTAAAGTTGAATCTAAACCCTGAAATGAATATAAAGGATTAGAAAACCATATAGGATCACTTCTTCTTTGGTATTTCATATCAGGATCATATAATTTTTTTGAACTCAAAAACTTTCCTCCAGATAATCTGTAAGAACTTGTTCCTAATGTTCCTATTTTAAAAGTTTGACGTATATCCATTTGTAAATATTCATGATCGACATCACTGCCAAATAAACGAGGGATACCGCGTTCATAATTCAAACTAAAAGTTGGCCATTTTGAACCAAGAACAACTTTTCGATATGGTTCTCGCATGTATTTTTGCTGTGGTGTATAGCTGATTGTCACATTTGTAATCAAAGTTTGATAACTTTTAAAATCTAAGGGTTCGTCATTTGGAAGATATTCGTCAAAACTTCTTATGAATTTAAAATCTTTTAATGATCTTCGCTCGGAAAAATCTAGACTAAGACCTCCATAAAAGCCATTAAATAATTCATATTCAATTGAAGACCCCATTTTTGTAGCTTCAATCAAATTATTACGTCTATAAATTTGATTAATGGCGTCTGCATAGCGAATCGCATCAAAATCGTGGTTTATTGAAAGACGAATGAAGCCAAAATGAAAAGGATCAAACTTAAATCGCCACCATGAGCCACCTTTTAAATCCTTGTTTAAAAATCCATAAGAAAGTCGTGACCAAGATTCTAAAGCTCGTTCATTCTTCCACTTCTTAAAATAATCAAAACTAGGAGACAAGCGTGGTCCCCCAATCGATAAAGGCTGTACAAAAAGTGCTAAAGGACTAAATCCCAATTGATAA
>Ga0114980_10000818_pt1 | contig 22257 bp, 20 predicted proteins | sample S_140806_EF_Meta_FD_87018 | JGI IMG/M metagenome (GOLD analysis project Ga0114980, IMG submission 87018) | Freshwater microbial communities from Lake Simoncouche, Canada to study carbon cycling - S_140806_EF_MetaG | ecosystem: Environmental > Aquatic > Freshwater > Lake | place: Lake...
ATCGCTTAATTGATGACATGGTTGCCAGCGCTTTAAAATGGAATGGTAATTTTGTATGGGCTTGTAAAAATTACGATGGAGATGTACAAAGTGACACAGTAGCTCAAGGATTCGGCTCGCTGGGCTTGATGACTTCCACCCTGATTACCCCAGATGGAAAAATTATGGAAGCGGAAGCTGCACATGGCACTGTTACTCGCCATTACCGCGACCACCAGAAAGGGAAACCTACTTCTACCAACCCAATTGCTTCTATTTTCGCATGGACCAGAGGATTGGAGTTCCGTGGCAAATTAGATAACAATGCCGAACTGATTAATTTCTGTCAGGCGCTGGAAGCAGTTTGCATTGAAACCGTAGAAAGTGGTAAAATGACGAAAGATTTGGCCGTTTGTATCCACGGAAACAAAGTGAATCATGGTGAACACTATTTATATACAGAAGAGTTTCTAGATGCGCTAGATCAAAACTTAAAAACAAAGCTGGCTAAGTAATTCGCCGGTTTTACCCTAATAAAAAGGTTGACTAGATTTAGTCAACCTTTTTTATATTATCGATTTTTCAGAATTTCTGCTTACTTCAGTACTTCTTCAATTACTTGTCCAACAGACCCACTTGGAGCTTGAATATGCAATAAAGCAGCAAGGGTAGGCGCAATATCCGTCATATGGGTTTCGCGGTTGGTTTTGCCTTTTTTAATGCCCCAGCCATACCATAAAAGTGGAATATGTGTATCGTACAGAAAAGGCGACCCATGGGTAGTACCAGTTCCGCTGCCACTGAAGTAGCCCGATTTGGTGATATACTGCACATCACCGCTGCGTGCAGGAAAAAATCCATTGGCCATCATTTCACGGAATTTTTGAGGTAGGGGAGTTAGTAAAATATCATCGGTGGCAAATGCATGGGTGATATTTTCATTTTTCATTAAAAAATTTACGATAAAATTTTTAATTTCTACCATGTCTGCTTTGGAAGTATCCATTCTTTTTCGGCTCAGATACACCTGCTCATTCATGATGCTGGCAATTGCATTTTCTACGCCAAATTTTTGCTTGATTTGGAGATTCATTTCTTTCATCATGCCGGCATCTTCGAGTAAACCACCGGGAAGTTTATTTTCTTTCATAAATCCGGGAACATGGGCAACGGCATGGTCAGCAGAAAGAAATACGGTATAAGCATTCTTGCCAATTTGCACATCTAAAAATTGCAGTAGTTTACCCAGTTCCTGATCTAAGCGAACATAATCATCGGCATTTTCCCAAGAATTAGGGCCAAATGAATGTCCAATATAATCGGGAGAAGAAAAGCTGATGGCAATAAAATCGGTTACATTTCCTTTACCCAATTTTTCGCCAATAATGGCTGCTTTTGCCATTTCTGCGGTTAGCGTATTGCCCATTGGGGTAGTGGATATTTTGCTAAAATCTTTCCCTATATACTTACTCATATCGTAGGGGAATCCGTTGGCATCTTTTCCGAAGGGTTTGCTTTCATATACTTTCTCATCTGCGGTAGCATAAGTAAGATAGGTTTCGGCAGGAAGTACTGTTTTCCAGCCTATCTGATAAAGTGAATCGGGTAATTTTCGTTGATTGAATGCCACTGCCCATGCAGGAAGATCATTCATATAATAAGTGCTTGAAATAAAATTGCCCGATTTGCCCTCATACCAATACGCTGCATTGGCCGAATGTCCAGCCGGTAAAATAGCTCCACGGTCTTTAATAGCAATGCCCACCACCTTACTGGCAAATTGATTAGATAATCGAAGCTCATCGCCGATTGTGGTGGTGAGCATGTTTTTAGGACTCATTTGGCCATCCTCTTCGGTTTTGCCGCCAACCCCTTTTACAGATTTATCTTCACTGCAATACATTCCCTTATTGCTGCGGTTTTCCCACCAGTTGTTTCCAACAATTCCATGAAGGGCCGGAACGCTGCCGGTATAAATACAGGTATGTCCGCAGGCAGTAACGGTAGGGGTATAAGGAATCAGGGTATTTTCACAGGAAAATCCGTCTCCCATCAATCGCTTAAATCCTCCATTTGACTGAAAAAGCGGATAATAACGGGTTAAGTAATCCCAACGCATCTGATCGATCACAATTCCTACCACCAACTGGGGTTTAGTGGGTGTGGAAGCAGTGTTTACTGGGGCTTTTTGTGCAAGCAGATTACCAGCAAACAGAAGGGAAAGGAGTAGGGAGGGGATTCTCATAAAACAATTAATATAGATTGTGAATAAGCAATTTACGCCAAGAATTTGACTAATAATAGGTTAGATTAGGGAATAGGAAACCGGAAAGTAGGTTAAGCGATAAAATTTCGTAAATTTGCATCATTATATTTGAATTAATTTTTTAGCAATGGCAGATATTTTTGAAAAATTATTGAAAAATGCGGGTCCTTTAGGAATGCACAGGAAGCGTGCACATGGATATTTTGCATTTCCTAAATTAGAGGGTGAAATTTCGAACCGAATGAAGTTTCGGGGGAAAGACATGGTAGTTTGGAGCTTAAATAATTATCTCGGATTAGCGAACCATCCCGAAGTTCGCAAAACAGATGCCGATGCGGCTGCCCAGTTTGGGATGGCTTATCCTATGGGTGCCCGTATGATGAGTGGAAATAGTAATTTCCACGAACAACTGGAAAGTGAATTGGCCGAATTCGAAGGCAAAGAGGATGCTATTCTGATGAATTATGGATATCAGGGAATTATGAGTGCCATTGATGCTATCTGCAATCGGCACGATGTGATTGTTTATGATGCCGAATCGCATGCCTGCATTATCGATGGTTTGCGTTTGCATCCCGGTCATCGGTATGTTTTTAAACACAACGATTTAGAAGATTTTTGTAAGCAGATGGATCGTGCCACTCAATTAATTGAGAAACAAAAAACTGGAGGAATCTTGGTAATTACGGAAGGCGTTTTCGGAATGGCCGGAGATCAGGGTAAATTGACAGAAATTGTAGCACTGAAATCGAAATATCAGTTTAGATTGTTGGTGGATGACGCCCATGGTTTTGGAACACTAGGTAAAACAGGAGCCGGAGCAGGAGAGGAGCAGGGATGCCAAGAGGGTATTGATTTATACTTTTCTACTTTCGCCAAATCAATGGCTTCTATCGGAGCTTTTATGGCAGGAGAAAAGGATATTATCGATTTCATCCGTTACAATATCCGCTCGCAAATTTTTGCCAAGAGTTTGCCAATGCCAATTGTGCTGGGTAACCTAAAGCGTTTAGAATTATTGCGTACCCAACCTCAATTGAAAGACAAATTGTGGAGCAATGCGTTGAAATTACAAAAAGGATTAAAAGAGCGGGGATTTGATATCGGTAATACCAATACTATGGTAACGCCTGTATATATGAAGGGTGGGGTAGAAGAAGCAACCGCTATGGTAACTGATTTGAGAGAGCATTACCGTATATTCTGTTCCATTGTGGTATATCCCGTTATTCCGAAAGGGCATATTATCTATCGCTTAATCCCAACTGCAGGCCATACCGATCAGGATATTGAAGAAACCCTGCAGGCTTTCAGCGAAACCAAAGCCAAATTAGATGCAGGTGCCTATCGTGTGGAAATGATCCCGGATATGGCAGAGGTTAAATAATCAATCACCTTATTACATAAAAAAATGCCTTCCAATCGGAAGGCATTTTTTTTGCTATTTGTAATAAATTATAAACCTTTCATTAAATCGTTGGCCATACGAACATAGTCATTGTTTTTAGCTTCCGTAGCTAATTCAACACATTTTTGAGCGCTGGCTTTAGCAGATACTTTGTCACCCAAATCTTTCTGAATACGAGCTTGCTGGAGATATAACCAGAATGCTTTTGGATTGGCTTCAACTGCTTTGCTAGCATTGCTGAGTGCCTTATTCAAATCTTTGTCCCACTCATAATAGAAGGTAGCGGCAGAAGAGTAACTGGTTGGATTAACGGGTGAAGCAGACAATGCTTTTTCTACCTGCGCACGGATTTTATCTTTAACATTTACACTCATTGGGATAGCAACATTTGTATTAGCCCATTTCAAATGTAATTCACAACTTTCTGGTTTTACATCAAAAAACTGAAAAGTAAACGTTTCGATTGAATTGGGATTAGTAGTTGGTTTTACATTAAAACGCAGCACATCTTCGCTGGTTTTATAACCATCTAGTCCGCTATTAGTTAAACCCTTGTTGAAGATGATTTCCCAGTAGTCTTTTCCAGGAATTGTATAAATCACATACATACCGCTATCCAGTAATTTTCCACCAACAGTTACGGGATCTGTAAAACGAATTTTAGTTGCTGAATTAGCACCGGTTCTCCACATTTCACCTGCTGGAACAAAATTTCCTTTTTCTTTAAAAGGAATACGTCCTTTTAGGCTGGGTCTCGAATAAGTTAATTCAATTGAACCTACACCGAATTCCTGGGTAATTTTTTGGGTAGGACTGGGTTGCGGCATTTTAATTTGTGCCATGGCAGACATAGATAGCATAGTGGCTGCCACGAGTAATATTTTTTTCATGTGTACTTGGTTTTAGTTGCAAAGGTATAGAAACCAATTGTAATTCAAAGTTGAAAAGCCGGATGAAATCTTTGCAGGGTATCGCGCAAAAAATCACGGTTCAGGTGGGTATAGATTTCGGTAGTGGTAATACTCTCATGGCCTAGCATTTCTTGCACCGCTCGTAAATCGGCACCCCCTTCTACCAAGTGGGTGGCAAACGAATGGCGGAAAGTATGGGGGGAGATGATTTTGGTGATGCCCGCCTGTTGAGCCAATGACTTGATAATATAAAATACCATAACTCTGCTTAAGGGACTACCTCTTCTATTTAAGAATAGGAAATCTTCTTTTCCGGGCTTTATTGTATTTTGAGATCGAATATGTTCGGTGTATAAACTGATATACTGCATCGCTGAGCGACCGATGGGAATCAATCTTTCTTTATTGCCTTTACCGATTACCCGAATAAATGCATCATCGGGAAAATAGCCGGATAAAGTAAGTTGTATCAACTCACTTACCCGTAAACCACAACTATACAAGGTTTCGAGCATGGCTTTGTTTCTTACGCCTTCTGGGGTACTAACATCAATACAAGCAAATAGTTGGTCAATTTCTGCTACACTCAGTGTATCCGGCAAGTGCCGCGGGGTTTTAGGAGCTTCCAGTAAAGCTGCCGGATCGCGGGATACCAATTGTTCGGTAATACAAAACTTAAAGAAACCCCGAATACCCGAAATTATGCGGGCTTGTGAAGTAGCGGATAAGCCTATTTTACTCAGCCATTGAACAAATTGTTGCAAATCGGCAAGTTCCACATCTCCAGGCGCTTTGCTGATGCCGGAAAGGGAAAAATAGCGGGTCAGCAATTCCACATCATGTAAATAGGCATACACTGAATGATCACTCAGCGATTTTTCTAGTTGCAGCCAAGCCTTAAATCCTTTTAGGTAGGTTTTCCACATGAGTAGATACGTATATTACTTTAACGAAATGATTTAAGGGATATTATTTTGGAATTACCAATGGGCTAAACGATATTGCAACGATATACCTATTCACCACATTTTTTGCTGTATGCAGGTTAACTTACGATCATTCAAACAAAAAGTTCGTTATCACAAATCCGCTTTTAAACGCTATCTGGGAAAAGTAGAAAAGAACCCACCCCGCAATCTCGACAAGATAGCCGAACAAATAGATGCTGAAGTGTGGAAAGAAATCGATTGTCTCAGTTGCGCCAACTGTTGTAAGTCGATGACGCCTACATTTACCAAAACAGACGTAAAACGAATTTCCACTCACCTTGGAGTTACGCCAGCTGCATTTACCGAAAAATGGCTAACCTACGATAAAAAAGAAGGGGATTGGATGAATAAAAAACAGCCCTGCCAGTTTTTAGATACAACTACGCATTTTTGCAGTATCTATGAGGTTCGCCCAGCCGATTGTGCTGGATTCCCGCACCTGAAAAAGAAAAAAATGACCGACTATATTCATGTGCACCAGCAAAATATCGAATATTGTCCTGCCACTTACCGCATGGTAGAAAAAATGCAGGAAAGGTTGTAAGTCGTTTAAAAATATACATCTTCAATTATCAAAAATTCGCGCATCACTGAGTCGGTAATGGTAATGGCCACCACATCAAACTGAATGTATTTCCATTCAGGATTGGCTTCCAAATAGGCTTCTGCAGCATTTTTTAAACTGTTCATTTTCTCCCGGGTGATGCTTTCCTCGGGATATCCATAGCGGAGCGATTTTCTTGTTTTTACCTCAATAAAATGTATTCGATTTTCATAGGAAGCAATGATATCTACCTCCCAATATCGAAACTGCCAATTCCGCTCAAGAATGTTAAATCCCCGCTCTTGTAATGCAATGGCTGCTAATTCTTCCCCCAAGTTTCCAGTATCTTTATTAGTTTGCATTGCTTATTTTTCACAAAAATATTCCTGAAAAATTAGCTGTTTTGCGTATTTGTTACCCGACTAATTACGTTATTTGAATATGGAAAACATTTTCCCCTTAGAGGGTACCCTTATGCACTACGATTGGGGAGGCCCAAATTTTCTGCCTGAACTCTTGGGTATTGACAATGAGCAGGGTAAGCCTTTTGCAGAGTATTGGATGGGAGCCCATCCCAAATCTTCTTCCTCCATACTGGTTAATAATCAAAAGGTAAAGCTGGTAAATGCGATTGCAGATAACCCAAATCACTACTTAGGGGATCGCGTTGCGGCTCGTTTTGGGAGTCTTCCTTTTTTATTAAAAATTCAGGATGTGCAGCATATCCTGTCCATACAAGTACATCCCACCCTCGAAGAAGCCATAGCAGGTTTTGAAAAGGAAGAAAACGCCGGAATACCGATAAATGCCCCGAACAGAAATTATAAAGACAAAAACCATAAACCCGAGATGCTGGTAACACTCAGTGATTTTTGGTTACTACACGGATTTTGCGCACCAGAGCTAATATCAAAAAGATTAGAAGACATTCCCGAATTTAATCTATTAAAGCCTTTATTCAATAAAGATGGATTAAAAGCTGTTTATCAATTTGTTATGGAAATGGATTCGGTAGATGCACATTACTGGTTATTGAATTTGGTGAAGCGTGAAATTCGAAAAATGAGAGAGGGTCAACTAACCCCCAAAGATCCTGGATGGTGGGTAGCCCGTTTATATCCCGATTCAGAGGAGCCTGAACAAATAGATAAAGCTATTTTTTCGATATATATTCTCAATATTGTTCATTTACCCAAAGGCGCATCTTTATTTCAAAGTGCGGGGTTACCGCATGCGTATATGCAAGGGCAATGTGTTGAGCTGATGAGTAATAGCGATAACGTGCTGCGCGCAGGCTTAACTCCCAAGCATATTGATGTACCTGAATTAATTCGACTTACCCGTTTCGAAACTACCCATCCGAATATCCAAACAGGACAAATTGGTAGGGAAGGTGAAACTCAATTTCCAGTACCAGTAGATGATTTTGCCCTAACACGTATAACGATTACTCCGGAAATCAATTATCAGCATACAAGTAGTTCACCAGAAATATTAGTGGTAACCGAGGGAGCCGCCCTATTAAACCAGAAAATGGTATTAAAAAAGGGAGAATCCGTTTATATTTTGCCCAATACCGACTATCAGATAACTTGTTCAGGTGCAGTTACTTTGTTTAGAGCCTGGGTACCTTGATTAAACTCATTTTCCACAGGAATTGGCAGTCACAATAATTCGGGGTAAATTTGTATTTCCATTTAATACCGCATGAAAATAAACAAAACACAATTGATTGCTTTAGTGCTAATGTTCATAGCTGCTACTATTTACAGAGCAATGCCAGGACGACCCTGGGGTTTTGCTCCTCAATGGTCAATTGCATTATTCAGCGGGGCTTTATTTGTTAAAAATAAAAAATGGGCTTTTCTTTTTCCACTAGTATCTATGCTGGTTTCTGATGGTATTTACCAAGTACTGTACTTACAAGGTATGTTTCCGATGCCCGGTTTTTACTCCGGTCAGTGGGTGAATTATCTGCTCTTTTTAAGTGTAACTCTTTTCGGATTTTTAATGCGAACCGATAAACCCTACCAGATACTGGGGGCTTCGATTGCAGGCCCTACCAGTTTCTTTTTAATGAGTAATTTTCTAGTTTGGATGGGTGGGGGAGGATATCATCACCCGAGAACCTTTGTAGGATTGATGAATACATATATGGATGGCATTCCTTTTTATCAGAATAGTATCATCAGTACAGTGGTATTTTCATGTATACTTTTCAGCACTTACTATTTGCTGTCAAGAGAGCGCTCTGCTTTACAGCAATTTGCATAAAAATTTTCAACGGTTATTTTCAAGTTATATCAGTTTTATTCGGTGTATCCGGATTCCTGTTCATATACCAAATCTTGCAGCAGATGATTTCCATCAGCAGCCATTGTAGCCAATTCGTCGCAACGGTTATTATAAGGATTGTCCGCATGTCCCTTTACCCAGTGAAACATAATATGGAATTCAGCAGCCAGATCAGCATACTGCAACCATAGATCCTTATTCTTTTTGCCTCCTTTAAAATCGGTCTTAATCCAGTTTTTAAGCCATCCCTTTTGTACACTATCAACAATATAGCGGCTATCCGTATAAATTTTAACTGAAAGACCTTTTCTATTGAGTGATGCCAATCCCTTAATAACTGCCAGCAGTTCCATGCGATTATTGGTGGTATGGCGATAGCCTGCAGATAGTTCTTTTCGGGCAGTACCCCATAATAAAAGAATACCATAGCCCCCTCTTCCGGGATTGCCCCTTGCTGCCCCATCGGTGTATATAACCAACTGTTTTGAATCGCTCATTCTATAAAATAAACATGAAATTAGTTTCAAAAATTCGAATCCTGCAATCATTATGTATTTTTTGAACAAAAACCCCTCATAATCGGATGCAAAAACACAAATTAAATTTGTATTTTTAAGGATGCCATATGATTATATTATAATCGGTGCCGGATCGGCCGGTTGTGTGCTAGCCAACCGACTTTCTTCCAACCCCAACCATTCGGTTTTGTTAGTGGAAGCTGGTAAAAAAGATTCCAACCCCCTCATTCATGTTCCGGGGGGTTACACGATGTTAAATAAAACCGAGTGTGACTGGGGTTTTTGGACAGAGCCACAGGAATATGTTGCAAACAGAAAAATTTATTTGCCTAGAGGGAAAACCTGGGGGGGAAGTAGTTCTACCAATGCCATGGCTTATGTGCGGGGCAACAAAGAAGATTACAACCAATGGGCTTCCTTAGGCAATGCGGGTTGGTCGTATGAGGATGTATTACCATTTTTTAAAAAATCGGAACACAATCAACAGTTTGGAGCGCCTTTTCATAGCAAAGACGGAGAATTGAATGTTACCCTTCCAGATCAGATACCACCCCTTGCTGATAAATTTGTTGAAGCTTGCACTCAAGTAGGCATTCCGGCAGTACCAGATTATAACGGAGCTGAACAAATAGGGGCTAGTTTATTACAATTCACCATAAAAAACAATTCACGGCATAGTGCGGCGGCAGCCTTTTTAAAGCCTATACTGGAAAGAAAAAATCTTACCATTATTAGTCAGTCAAGGGTTCACAAAATTATCCTTCAAAATAAAAGAGCCACCGGTATTGAAGTAGCAGACTCTCGGGGCAATAAAACGCAATATTTTGCTAGTAAGGAAGTAATACTGTCGGCAGGAGCATTTCAATCACCGCAGATTCTCTTACTATCCGGCATTGGATCATCGGATGAGTTAAACAAATTTGGGATCGACACCAAACATGAGCTTCCGGGTGTTGGTAAAAACCTACAAGATCATTACTGGAGTGGAGTTAGTTGTAAAACCAATATTCCAACCAGTAACTCAACGCTGAAACCCCTGAACAAAATTTCGGCCCTAATAAGCTATCTATTTTCCAAAAAGGGACCTTTGGCAAGAAGTCCGCTCGAAGCCAATGCCTTTTATTGCTCCGATAGCCAACTCAACCGTCCGGATATTCAATTTCATTTTGGTTCTTTAGGTATTTCTGGAGATTATTCCACTGATTTTTACGATATCAATACTTTTACAAAAGAAGACGGGTTAGGTATTTTGGCTATTATTCTTCACCCAAAGAGCCGAGGTTTTGTAGGGTTACAGAATAGCAATCCCGAGAGTGCCCCGCTGATTCAGCCGAATATTTTTCAAGATCCCGCTGATAGGGAATTACTTACCCAGGCGCTAAAAAAAGCTATATCCATAATTCAGGCCCCAGCTTTTCAACCCTATCTGAAGGGCGAAATAAACTGGCCTGCACAGTTGGATGATGAATTTTTACAGGAACATATTAATAAAACCCTCGAAACCCTTTACCATCCGGTTGGAACCTGTAAAATGGGATCAGATGAAATGGCGGTGGTGGATGCAGCGCTAAAAGTTAGAGGTATCGAAGGGCTTCGGGTAATAGATGCCTCCATTATGCCCACCATCGTTTCTGGCAATACCAATGCCCCCACAATAATGATTGCCGAAAAAGGAGCCCATATGATATTGACTAATTAAGGTAAACTGATTAAAATTGTGCTTGATTCTTTAATTTAGCACTTATCATCACAAAATCTTTGTGTAAACTAATAGAAAGCAACGGCAAGAAAAGTTATGGATGAATCAGACTCAATAAAGAATAAGAATATAACCGATCTCAAGTCACAAAAAAAAGCAGTATCTGATTCTGTATCCCCATTAGCAAACTCTTCGGTATCCAATCAGGTTCGGCAAAAGGGTGCATTACAAAAGGTGAGCTTTTGGCTTAGATATTCTACACAATTCGGACAAGAAATTTTCATAACAGGGAATCACCCTCTTTTAGGCAATAATAACCTTTCAGAGGCATTACCATTGCAGTATTTTAATGAACATTATTGGACGGTTTCGGTTGATTTTTCTGCCATTTCTCTACCTGCGGATGGCATTGCCTACCATTACTTTATTAAGGAGAATGGCTCCATAAATCATGAGTGGGGAGATTATAAAAGAATCGAAAGCTCAGATGCCAACTATAATGAATTATCCCTTTTGGACAGCTGGAATTATGCGGGATATATTGAGAATACATTCGAAACAGAGCCTTTTCAACAGGTATTACTAAAAAAGTTGCCGACAGCTTCACAACTAGACAAACAACCCAATACATCATTTACGCATCAATTTATTGTAAAATCTCCTCTTTTGCAAGATGCTGAAACGATTTGCTTATTAGGTAGCGGAGATACCCTTGGTAACTGGCAAACTGAAAAGCCTGTTTTACTTACCTATGTTTCCCAAACTTTTAGTTACGAGGTTTCTTTGAATCTTTCAGAAGATGACTTTCCCATAGCTTATAAATATGGAATTTATCATTTTGGAGAAAAGAAATTTGTACGCTACGAAAATGGTAATAACCGGGTAGCACACAACCGGGCAGTGAGTAATACCCTGGTTCGCTACCACGATGGATTTGTATGGTTGCCCAACACATCTTGGAAAGGAGCTGGCATTGCAATTCCAGTATTCAGCATAAGAACCCAGGATGGATTTGGAATAGGAGAATTTTCCGATATAAAGAAGTTGGTAGATTGGGCGGCAGGTATTGGTTTACAATTAATTCAATTGCTGCCGGTAAATGACACAACCGCAACCCATACAAAAGCGGATTCTTATCCCTATGCAGCCATATCAGCTTTTGCATTACATCCTATGTATTTGCATTTGCCAGCCATGTCTGATCAAATTGGAAAAGATGAATTGTTAGAGCTTGAGCCTTTGCGGAAAACGGTGAATCAATCAACTTCGGTAGATTATGAAAAGGTAAATGAGATCAAACAGTCATTTTGCAAACTACTTTACCAACGAACAGGTTCTGCAACTTTGGCTTCAGAATCATTTAACCAGTTTTTTAAACACAATGAACATTGGCTGAGACCCTATGCTGCTTTCTGTTATTATCGAGATTTATATGGCAATGTTGAGTTTACTAAATGGCCAGCTCATACTGCCTGGGATGAGCAATTGATGGGTGCCTATTTTTCAAATACAGCCGAAAGTGAAGAGCAGATTGGTATGGGTTACTATTGTTTTCTCCAATATCATTTATTTCTACAGTTGAAAGATGCCACTCAATACGCACATAGCAAGGGCATCATAGTAAAAGGAGATATTGCAATTGGGGTTTACCGAAATGGAGCAGATGTTTGGCAACAACCCGAATTATTTAATCTGAACTTTCAAGCCGGTGCACCTCCCGATGATTTTGCAGTAACCGGACAAAATTGGGGTTTCCCAACCTATAATTGGCAAAAAATGAAAGAGACCGGTTTTGCCTGGTGGAAGCAACGGTTTACGCAAATGAGTGATTATTTTGATGCCTTTCGAATTGACCATATTCTTGGATTTTTTAGAATCTGGAGTATTCCCGACCATGCAATTGAGGGTATCATGGGGCACTTTGTACCAGCAATACCCATTATGCCGGATGAATTAACAGAAAGGGGCATACACCTTAGTGAAGCCAGATTAACTCAACCCTTTATCAACGAACAGGTTTTATGGCAAATTTTTGGCTACGATAATGAGTTGGTAAAATCTATATTTCTGATTGCTAGTGATCAAGGCAGCTATCAACTTAAACCTGCATTTGCTACTCAGCAATTGGTTGAAAAATATTTTTTAGAACAAGAAAATGATGGTCATCATACAAAAATAAAACAGGGTCTTTTTCATCTTATCAGCAACGTAATCTTCTTTACTTCGCCGAATAAAAGAGGGTATCACTTTAGATATGGGGTAGAACAAACTACTTCATTTCGATTTCTACCGGAAGCTTACAAACAACCATTGCAGGATTTGTACCGAAATTACTTTTTTTCGCGCCAAGATGAATTTTGGATGAACGAAGCCTTGCAAAAATTACCTGCACTCAAACGGGAAACTAATATGTTGATTTGTGGAGAAGATTTGGGTATGGTACCCGGTTGTGTTCCAGCAGTAATGCAACAATTAGGGTTACTGAGTTTAGAAATTCAGCGTATGCCCAAAAATCCGGATAAGAAATTTTTCCATCCCAATGATGCACCCTATTTAAGTGTGGTAACCCCTTCTACGCATGATATGAGCACTATTCGGGGTTGGTGGGAAGAAAATCGGGAAACTACAGAAGCCTTTTATCATCAAGAACTGGGTCAATCGGGAACAGCTCCCTATTATTGTGAAGCCTGGATTAACAAAGCGATTGTAGTGCAACATCTTTACTCACCTGCCATGTGGTGTGTATTTCAACTGCAGGATATACTGGGAATTGATGCCCAGTTGCGACGAACCCACCCATCTGAAGAACGTATCAATGTTCCTGCCGATCCAAATAATTATTGGAATTATCGTATGCATCTTACGTTGGAAGAACTAATGAATGCCAATGGATTTAATGATGAATTGACCTATTTAATTAAATCCAGCGGTCGATATAAATTGATTTAATTATTTATCCGCACATTAATTCTTTTGTTTTGCAACTGCAATATTTTTCTATTGAACTTCCTTTTGAATATCCGTTTTCAATATCGGGAGGAAGAACCAAAACCCATCAGCCCTCATTAATCGTCTCACTTTCTTTGGGCAATATAACCGGTTGGGGGGAAGCCCCTGCCATCGTGTATTATGGAGTTACGGTTGAAAATATGCTATCCGCTTTGGAAGCAAAAAAAACCATGATAGAAAAATTTGCTTTCACTACCCCTGATCGTTTTTGGCATTTTTTGCACCACCTGTTACCCCAACATCCATTTTTAGTAGCTGCACTTGATATGGCAGCTTGGGACTTGTATGGTAAACTCAGTAAAAAACCATTATTTACTTTGTGGAATACGGAATGGACAAATACCCCTTTAACAGATTATACCATTGGCATTGACTCCCCCGAAAAGATGCTGCAAAAAATGAAGGCAAAACCATGGCCTATATATAAAATTAAATTAGGCACCCCTAAAGATTTAACTATCATGCAACAGCTTACCCAAAACTCAACAGCCACATTTAGGGTAGATGCCAATGCAGGGTGGACAACCGAGGAAGCTCTGCAGCTCATTCCACAATTGGCTGCTATGGGAGTAGAATTGATTGAACAACCGCTGGCAAAAGATAACTGGGAAGGAATGCGTGCAATTAAAGACATTTCTTCTATCCCTTTAATTGCGGATGAAAGTTGTGTATCAGAATCTGATGTTGCTACATGTGCCGATTTTTTTACTGGAATCAATATTAAGCTTACTAAATGCAGTGGTATAACCCCTGCACTCCGAATGATTACAGAAGCTCGAGAGAAGAATTTGAAAATCATGATGGGAAGTATGAATGAATGTACAATCGGAACAGCTGCTATCGCTCATTTTCTACCCCAATTAGATTATGTAGATGCAGATGGACCGCTGCTGTTAAGTAAAGATATTGCGCAAGGATTAACTTTTTCAAATGGCAACATTCAGGTTACAAACCTGCCTGGTTTAGGCGTTTATAATATTTTCCCCATAATTGAATGAAAAAAGCAGGATATGAATGAAGTAAGGAGAGAGAAACTACAACAGGTACTAAATAAACGTCAATTCAATATCACCGTAGTGATGGAAAATGTGCATGATCCACATAACATTGCTGCTGTTATGAGAACCTGCGACGCAGTAGGTATTCAGGAAATTTATATTCTCAATACCCTCATTCCGGAACATAAAAAATTTGGTGCTAAAAGCAGCAGTAGTGCAGCTAAATGGCTAAGCATCCATTCGTTTACAGATACAGCTGATTGTATTACAGCTTTACGTAAAAAATATAATAAAATTTATACTACGCATTTAGCGGATAATGCTACTCAACTCTACAACCTAGATCTTACCGATTCGATCGCTTTGGTTTTTGGTAATGAACACGCAGGGGTAAGTGATGAAATTCGTTTGTTGGCAGATGGAAACTTTATCATTCCACAGGTTGGCATCATTCAAAGCCTCAACATTTCCGTTGCATGTGCCGTAACTATCTATGAAGCATTTAGGCAAAAAATGATTGCGCTTCAGTATACCAAACCTAATCCCGCATTTGAACAAGATCGACTGGCAGTAGCCAAATCTTGGGAACTATAACACGAAAATGTTTTGGAATATAGGCTATTCTGAATCAATTTTTTGCTCAGACTGCTTTCTGGCATTGGCTTCTTTGGTTAATACGGTAATACTTACATTCAATTCGAAACCGATTAATAGAATGAGTGAATTAAAATAAATCAACAACATCAGTATCAAAACCGTACCAATTGATCCATACACTTTATCGTAGGAAGCAAAATTATTAACCCAATAAGAAAATCCAAAGGTAGATAGTAATGTTAGTGTAGTGGCTAAAATTGCACCGGGAGAAAGAAGCTTCCAGCGTTTGGTTAATGAAGGAGCATATTTGTAAACAATGGCAATGCCAAAATAAACAATAGCAATGATAATTATCCATCTAAAATCATTCCACCAAATTACTCGCTCACTGCTTTTTAGATGTGCTATATTTTTAAGTAAATAAGTGAGTTGGGCTTTTCCAATCAGCAGTAAAAAAGTAGATACTACTACCAGAACAATTAGTAATAAAGTAAGTCGAATTGCCCGCAAACGCTGATGCAAAAAGTACCCTTTCTTCTCTTCAATCGATTTGTCGAACGTACGAATAACGCCCATCATAGCATTTGAAGCATAATAAACCACCAATATAAAACCGAATGAAAAGATACCCACATGTTTATCGAGTAGTCCATCTAAAATATCTTTAATAAAATAATAGGTGGCTGAATTTGGAGCAATATCTTTGAACAAAGCCAAAATCTGCATTTCCATTCGGGAAGCATTGGGAAAATAGGGGATCAGCGAAAATAAAAACAGCAAGGTAGCAGGCAAGGCCATAATCAGATTAAATGAAATAGCAGCTGCACGTTCATTTAATCCTATCCGATTTACTTGAATGATAAAAAATTTAACCACATCATATATGGGAAGTTGCTGAAATCCGGGAATAACCCATTGTTTACTCTTTCGAATCAGAAAAGCAATGCCTGGTGTTCGTAATAAGATGCGTAGCCATTTCATGGTTATGGCCTCTTTTTATTTTTTTGCTTTTCCTGGTAGCTATCCAGTGCGCGTTGATAGGCTACTGCATATTGCTGGTGTTCGGAATACGAATTACTAAAATGATGATACCCACTAAAATCACTCTTGGCTACAAAAAATAGGTAGTCAGTTGCAGGGGCACTCAAAACCCGGTCGATAGTTGCTGGCTGTGGCGTACAGATTGGGCCTGGCGGTAAACCAGTTCGCTGATAAGTATTATAAGGAGAAGAAACCGTTAAATACTTTTCATAAATGCGTGTTAAGGAAAAATCTTTGAGGGCAAATTTTATAGTAGGACAAGCCTGCAAAGGCATATTTTTTTGTAATCGATTTAAGTATACACTGGCAATTAGCGATTGATCACTAGCAAAATTTGTTTCTTCTTCTACTATGGATGCCAATATATATATCTGCTGAGTGGTAAGTCCCCATTTTTGAGCCAATTGTAACCGATTGTTTTGCAACCAAAAACGCTCACTACCTTCCCGTATTTTAGAAAGAATCATGGGAAGCGAACTATTTTTGTAACATTCATAGGTATCCGGAATAATGGAAGTAAAAAATGAGCTACTATCTATTCCGAACTGACTCAAAGAATCGTTATTGGTAATAAAATCCATCACAGAAACTGAGTCGAGCGGAAATTGACGGCTAATGAGTCGGGCAAAATCTTCTTTCAAGCGCAATTTGGTGATAATTAGTTTGGTTACTCCTTTTCTGCTATTTTTTAGCATCCGAGCAAACTGGAATAGGGTGGTCCCTTTTTTAACCGTGTATTTGCCGGGTTGAACAGTATTCCAATCTCCATAGAAATTATAGAAAATAGTAAAAATTTGCGGGAATTGTAAAATTGATTTTTTATCCAACTCTTCTAAAACCTTCTCTTTAGAAATAGGCTGTGATAGAGTAAACCCTTTTTCTTTATCAGAAAAATTGGTAGCAGGTACAGCAAAAATATAGAGCAAAAGCCCTAAAAGAATCACTAACAACAGCCCAAAAAGTTTTTGGAAACTTCTCATATGATCGAATGAATAAAAACCCCATCTGCATGGCAGACAGGGTTAACAAGTTACGAAAGATTTATTTATTTTTTAGGAGAATCCAACTTAGCAGGTGCAGCAGCAGGTGCGGTAGCCGGTGTATTGGCAGGTGCAGCAGGGGCTGTTTGCCCAGTTGGTACTTTTTGCAGAAGGGAGTCTTTATCGGAAGTTGCTCCTCCTTTCAGAAACAAGGTGGAGAAAATTGCCAATACTGCAATAATAGCAGCAAATATCCAGGTACCTTTTTCCAAGGTATCGGTTGTTTGCTTAACACCCATAAACTGATTACCAATTCCACCCACATTCCCTGATAAACCACCACCCTTTGGGTTCTGAATCAGGATGATAAATGCCAACACAGCGGAGGCTAAAACAATTAATACTAAAAATAAAATACTCATAATATCGCTTTAATTTGCTCGATTCGACCTGCAAAATAACTAGATTTTTCAGGAATTTGGAAACTTAATTTGGTAAATAACTGAATCGCCTGCTCCAGATGACCCTGTCGGAGCAAAACTTCCGCCATTGCCTCCGTTACAACTTCCTCTCTGCGAATGGAGTGAGAAGCGTCTTCTGATACTTTTTTCTCCATTTGACTCACTTCGGAAGATTTTTCTGATTGTTTTACTTGGCGAAGCCATTCGGTAAAACTCATTAATTTATGTGTTAAAACATCTTTAGGTAACTGTTTCAGGTTCAATTTTATACCTTGCGAAGCAAAATAATCTACCGTATGCATGGGTTCAGCCTGCTGATATTCTAATTGATCGCTTGGCTTCACTGGCTGTTGGAAAGAACTTAGCTGAGATTGCAGTAACTGGGTGAGTCTGCCAGGTACCGGTTCCGACTCCTTCTGGAAAGATTTTTCATCGGATTTAGGTGTAAAATCAGTAATACCGCCATCAATTTTCCGTAAAATCTCTTTTACTGCTTCAACGGTTGGAATTGTTATGGAATGTGAATTTTCTACCGGATCAGGTGGCGTATAAGGGATTTCCTCTACTGGGGATGTTTTTTCTCCTGGTAGGTTAACGGGAATCGGAATTACAGGCAGGGTTTCCTGTTCAGACAGTAAAAATTGTGGGACTGACTGTTCGTTATTCGATTGAATGGCTTCCTCTAACTGAAAGGCCCACCAACGGGGATTGCTATAAAAAAGGGTGGCACGAGCAGATTGTTCATTAGCCAGTGGATGGCCAACAGTATGGTAATGACAAGCCAACAAGCTTTGAGCAGGACCAAAATAAGGGAAATTACTTACTAACTTCTCGAGCGATAATCCTGCCATCTCGCCATTTTTCATTTGGCCAGTAAGGTGATATAATGCTTTTTCTTGTAGCAGGTTCATGAGCAGGGTAGGGGATTACCAGTTAGAAAAGATACGGTTAAAAATATCATCCGTAAGTGTTTTAACGGCTTCATCGGCAAGTTGGGCTTCGGCTACCGTAAAGGATTGACTAGCAGGATAATCAAAACTTCTGCTCACATCAAACTCTTCCAGTTTATTGGTTTTATTATTCCGCCAGGTCATATGAACAGAAATAGTTAAACGGTTGGTATTCGCCTGCAACGAGCTAACCCCAACGGTTTGACTACCATCATAGGTGGTTATTACTCCATTAATAACATAATCTGCTTCATCGTTGTTGGTGCGGGTTAATTTAGTAGCCGAAACAATCTTCTGTTGAATCTTATCAGTGAGTTTGGCGGCAAATTGTGGATTCACATACCGGGCTTTATTATCGATATATCCAATTTTGATGGTTTTAATTGAGGGATCAATTGAGGCATCATTAAATTTATAAATTCCGCAGCCAGAAGTTAAACATAAAATACATGCAATTATTGCACCGATAAAACCTCGATGGAATGGCAAGTGTCTGACAATAGATAGGTGATTCAGATTTTTATTCTTCAATATCATATTCCTTTAATTTTCGGTATAGGGTTCTTTCACTAATACCCAAATCGGTGGAAGCATCTCTTCGCTTTCCTTTATGCTTTTTGAGTGCTTTTAAAATCAATTCTTTCTCTTTATCCATAATGTTCAAAGATTCTTCCACTTCCACATGCTGATGAATATCATCTTCGTGCAACAATACAGGCTGATGTGAGATAGCAGCTGGACTAAGCATAGCTGGATTTGAATTCACATTAGTTACTAAGGTAGGTTCAGTGATCTGTTGCATTTCACCCATCAGTCGTTCCCTTGCTTCTTTGATGGCAGATCCTTGTAAAGTAGGGTTTTGCAAAATTTCAAGAAACATTTTCTTTATTTCTGTAACCTCTTTCTTCATATCGAAAAACAACTTGTATAATATCTCGCGTTCATTGGCAAATTCACCTGCAGTGCTGGCAGAGGAAGAGAGCATCGGTAAACGGGAAGTATTATTTTCTGGTAAAAATTTCTTCATCTCGGCACCTGAAATCAATTGATGTAAACTCAACACAGAAATTTGTTCGGCAATGTTTTTTAATTCCCGAACATTACCCTGCCAATTGTGGTTTATCAAAAGATTCTTAGCCTCCTCATCCAATTGAACCGGCGCTGTTTTGTATCGTTCCGCAAAGTCAACTGCAAATTTTCGGAACAATAAACTGATATCCTCTTTCCGATCCCGCAGCGAAGGAACTCGAATGGGTACGGTACTTAATCGGTAATACAAATCTTCCCTGAATTTTCCGGTACGGGTAAAATCTAATAATTCCCGATTGGTAGCTGCAATTACGCGCACATCTGTTTTTTGCACTTTAGAAGAACCAACTCGAATGTATTCACCGGTTTCGAGTACGCGTAATAAACGGGCCTGCGTACCTAAAGGCATTTCACCAATTTCATCCATAAATATGGTGCCGCCATTTACTGTTTCAAAATACCCCTTTCTACTTTCAACGGCTCCAGTAAAAGCTCCTTTTTCGTGTCCGAACAACTCCGAATCAATGGTGCCTTCGGGTATTGCCCCACAGTTTACGGCAATAAAGGGATTATGTTTTCGGGCCGATAGGGCATGAATGATTTGAGAAAAAACTTCTTTACCTACGCCACTTTCGCCTACAATCAATACTGTTAAATCGGTTGCAGCCACTTGAATTGCGGTGCTAAGGGCATGATTCAATGCTGGAGAATTTCCAATAATGCCAAACCGATTTTTTATACTTTGAATATCCATCTGAATAATTTAATCAAGCTATTTTTTCTCCTACCTGAATTCCCTTTAAGGTTCCGGAAGTGCATTCGGTAATGTGAATGTGCACATAATCTCCTTTTTGGGTATTAGGCATTTTTGCAAAAATCACCATCTTATTATGGGTTGTTCTTCCCTGCCATTCGGCATCACTCTTCTTAGAATCTCCTTCAATCAATACTTCCCAAGTGCGGTTAACATCTTTTTGCATGCTTTCCAATGATTGTATTCGATGCAAATCAATGATTTCTTGCAGTCTTCTCTTTTTTTCTGGCTCCGGAACATCATCCTGATATCTTCTTTCGGCTAAAGTTCCCGGACGTTCACTATAGAAATACATATACGCCAGATCGTACCGGCATTGCAGCATCAGATCGAGTGTTTGCTGATGATCTTCTTCGGTTTCGGTGCAGAATCCCGAAATAATGTCGGTGCTGATTCCACAATCAGGCATGATTTCCCGGATACGAGCTATTTTTGATAAATACCATTCCCTAGTATAGGTTCTATTCATTAATTGCAATATGCGGTTGCTACCACTTTGCACGGGAAGATGAATATACTTGCAGATATTGGGATACCGGCTCATCGTTTGCAACACTTCTTCGGTAATATCTTTTGGATGGGAAGTACTGAAACGCACCCGCAACTTCGGTGAAATCATAGCAACTTCGGCTAATAGTTGAGCAAAAGTTATGGGAGCAGCGGTTGGTCCATCCACCCAATGATAGCTATCTACATTCTGACCCAGTAAAGTAACTTCTTTATATCCCGCATCTACCAATTGACGAGCTTCCAACAAGATAGATGGTAAATCACGACTTCTTTCTCTGCCTCTGGTAAAGGGTACTACACAAAAGCTACACATGTTGTTGCAGCCCCTCATAATAGAAATAAAGGCCGAAACTCCGTTTGAGTTTAAACGAATGGGAGCAATATCTCCATAAGTCTCTTCCCGGCTCAATAATACATTTACAGCCTTGTTTCCTTCCTGGGCTGCCGAAATTAAATCGGGTAAGGTTCGATAGGCATCCGGACCCACCACCATATCTACCAGTTGTTCTTCCTCCAGCAACTGCTCCTTCAATCGCTCCGCCATACAACCTAAAATACCAATCAAAACGCCCGATCGGTGGTTTTTTACATGCCGCAAATGCATAAGCCGCTTGCGGATAGTTTGTTCAGCCTTATCCCTTATCGAACAGGTATTGAGTAAAATTAACTGCGCATTTTCCGGCTGAGCGATCGGTCCGTACCCCTCTTTAATCAACAAAGAGGCAATTACTTCACTATCAGCAAAATTCATCGCACAGCCATAACTCTCTATATAAAAATGCTTAGAAAATACTTGCTTTTCTTGGTTGATCAAAAATACCTCGCCTTGCCGGGCCTCATCATGTACTTGCGCTAGTGTTGCCGTTTTCATCCCCTACCTTAATTTTTACAAAAATAGTCAATTATTAAATCAAGTGTCAATTTGTCAGCATCAAAATGACTAAACTGACTATAATTAAGTTATAATTATGTAATTTACTACAATTATCCAGTGTTTTTATTTGGTAGAACTATCAAAACCAAATTAATTTGCACTCAAACCCCAAAAAAAAGCAATGAAAAACTTATTATTTTTCGTTTTTGTTAGTTTTACCAGTATTCAGTTTTCCGCAGCACAGGATAATGTAGTTTCTAAATTGCGTTCGGAAACTTCAAGAGAAATAAAAAAAGAGGAAGATACCACCAAATGGAACTGGAAAAAGGGGGGTGTTTTCAACTTAAATATTGCCCAAGGTTCTTTGAGTAACTGGGCAGCGGGG
>Ga0114980_10000819_pt1 | contig 22255 bp, 22 predicted proteins | sample S_140806_EF_Meta_FD_87018 | JGI IMG/M metagenome (GOLD analysis project Ga0114980, IMG submission 87018) | Freshwater microbial communities from Lake Simoncouche, Canada to study carbon cycling - S_140806_EF_MetaG | ecosystem: Environmental > Aquatic > Freshwater > Lake | place: Lake...
GCACACGCAACTTCACACTGCCTCTTCAAAACGGTCAATACATCGAAGTTGTCTGTCCACTAGATCACCCAGCAACAGAGCAAACTCCTTGGGGTAAAGCTGTGAGTAAGAAAGCACAAGAAGGTGGCGGCTGGCTTACTTGGGTTTTTGCAACAGAAGATATTTCAAAGGTTGAAGAGAAGTTTGGACGCCCTGCAATCGAAGGTCACCGCACACGCCCAGATGGCACCGACCTTAAGTGGAAGCAAATCGGAGTTAATGAAATTACAGACTCTCGTGAACTTCCATTCTTTATTCAATGGCTAACCGCTGATCACCCATCACAAGATGGAAAAGCAGTTGCTGCAATTGAAAAGATTACGATTGCTGACACTGAGCAGCTATCAGACTCTTGGTTTAAGACAGAGATTCTTGATGGTTTAAATGGGACAGATATTGAGTTTATTGACCCGTCAACAAATGAGGGTGAGTCAGGGATAGTTGCAGTGCATTTGAACACGCCAAGTGGGAAAGTCAGACTGGACTAGTTATCTTTTTTCAGCAAGCACTATGATTGAATTTCCGAAAGGCAAGTAGTTCGAGAGTAAATAATCAAGATTTAACAGCCACAAAATCAGTTTGTTAACAACTCTTCCATGATCTTTCAATTGCGATCCTACTTGCTTTCGTTTGGGCATTTTTCGAATAGCCCAAACCAGTGGAAACAGGGGAATAAATAGATATTGAGATCTCACAACTTTAAGCCCGGCTAAATCAATTACGTGATTGATCTCCGGCTTTCTGTACCGCCTAAAGTGTTTTAGGTAAACGTCATGCCCGCTCCAAAGACTCATAAATGCTGGAACAGTGATAACAAACTTAGAACCTTTTGAAGCGGAATTTACATACCCACTAAGCGTTTCTACATCATTTGAAACATGCTCAAGCACATCAGTAAACAAGTAGATATCGCCAGATACCCCTTGCCCATCCCTAAGGAAAGTGATTCGGCCATCCAGATCTACAATCTTTTGGAACTTGTAATTAACATCCACTGCGATTACACTCAGCAATGGGTTAGTGTGAAGTAAGGCGAGGGAAAATATCGCCGATCCAGCGCCAACATCAATTAATCGATTCGAGACACCCAACTCATCATGGATCAAATAATTAATAAACCGTGCCTTGTGGGCGTAGTACCAATGCTTAATTGGGTCACCCAAAATTCCTTCAGTAAGGTCCATTCAGTATGATCCGTTCAGTAAGAGTGAATACAAAAGAGCTAACTAACAATTATTCTTTCTTTCAGACCAGAAGCGGTCTCCCTTATTTGCATTTCTAGACTTTGAAAGTTCTGTAAGTAGTGCAGCGGAATCTCACACGCGGGTGACACATAGTCTATACCTGCCGTTACTTGTGGGCTCTTGGCAATTACCTGACTTCTAGAATCCTGAGATCGAATTATCGTTTGAACCAATTGCAGCATAGAGACTGAATCGCCTCCAGAATTGATAATTCCTCTACCCCCATCAAGCAAATACTGTAGAGACGCCCCGAAAATATCCTGAAATCCGACATACGTTCGCTTAGTATTATTCTGAATAACGATTTGCTCGTGATTCGCGGCACTGCGAATGAATTGTGCTATGGCATAATTTGAATTTGAAGGTATGTGGTGCCCTGTTGTAGACCAAAGCCTAAGAATCAATGTATTCTCACTTGCGAGGCACTCTTCCATCCGTTTTTTTGACTTGCCATACTCCACATACTCTCTTGAATGAATGGCGGGGGAAGTAAAATTGGCGGCTCCACTAGACAAAATTATTTTTAACGCGTCCGGGTTAGCATCAAATTGAATTCTTGCTAACCTAGTAATTTCATCATTCATTTCAGAGAGCTTATCCACTTCGTCTACATTTAAGGTCCCAGGAAGAACCGACGCTAAGTGAATAATGAGGTCAAATTTTTGAGAAGGATTGATTTTTGATAATTCCCAACTGCGTATTTCTTCACCATGGATAAGAAATTTTTTTTCGCTACTACTCGCGCAAGTTACATCTAAGCCATTTAGATAACCCACTACCTTGTATAAATAGCAAAGCACTTCATTTCCTAGCCAACCGGAGCTACCCGTAAGTAAGATACGCGTTTTCGTCAATTCTTTAATCATAGATAATTAAACCTGCAGGAGTCTTTCTAATTCGGAATGGATTGATTGGGAATCAATCCCAGCGAGTTTCCTAAGGAATGCTTGATCACCAACAACATATTCAAAATTTCGCTTGATGCCCAAACGTTTTATCTTTTTGGAGAATTGCCTGTGCTCCAAATATTCAAGAACGAAGCTTCCGAACCCGCCATCTAGCACATGCTCCTCAATGGTTATGATTTTGTTGTACTTTTCGAATCCGACAGACTCCATAGCACTTGTGGAGAGTGAGGGTATAGAAAAATGTGCAAAGTTATTCTGAAGATCCGGATGGAAAGCATTAATGGCTTTTTCAACCTCAATTCCGATATTCCCAGTGCTTAAAACTGCTATTTCAAATCCATTGCGCAAGGTTCTAGCAAATAGGGGCGAGTTCAGAACTTGCCCATCCAATTGCGATTCCCCATTTTTTCCAATTCGAAGATATTTTGCCCCCTTGCGTTCTAAAATGTTTTCCACTGTAACTTCTAATTCGTAGGGATCTCCGGGGGAGTAAATTTCCAAGTTCGGGAGTGAGCGCATCACAGATAAATCTTCGATTGCAAAATGTGAGTAACCTAAAGTCCCATATCCAAATCCAGCACCAATCGAAACTATAGTTACATCCAGATTATGATAAGCCAAGTCGTTTCTAATTTGTTCGAAACATCGCATAGTTGGGAAATTTGCTATAGAATATATAAAGACTTTGTACCCTGAATTAGCAAGACCGCCGGCCACTCCGATCATATTTTGTTCAGAAATTCCAACATTCAAGAATCTGTTAGGAAATTTCTTAGCAAAATCCTCTACCACCCCAAACCCTAAATCACCCACAATAAGGAAAATATCTGCATCAAGATAAGCAAGTTCCGTCAATTTTGAGATGAATTTATCCCTCAATGGAGTTCCTCAATTGCTAAATCTAACTCTTGATCACTCGGCGGCCGGTAATGCCATTTAACGGAATTTTCCATGAAGGATACCCCTTTGCCCTTTATCGTATTCGCGATAAATACTCTTGGTCCATATTGATTTTGATGATTTGTGATTTGATTCAGGTCGGCAAAACTGTGGCCATCAATTTCGATCGCCTCCCAATTAAAAGCCTCCCATTTCTTCATGAGTGGTTCCAAGGCTAAAGTATCCTCAGTCCCCCCAAGAGACTGAAGTTTGTTTCGATCTATAACTACTGTCAGATTCCGTAGTTTTAAATGTGCCGCTTGTAACGCACCTTCCCAATTACTTCCCTCGTCACATTCTCCATCTGACAGAACCACATAAATATGGCCGGAGTGACCCTTCAAATTTTTACCAAGCGCGCGCCCTATTCCATACGGTAGGGCATGACCTAATGAACCTGTCGAAAGTTCCAATAGGGGCACATTTGTTGAAGTTACATGGCCACCGAGCTCAGCTCCATTTTGGCAGTATCTATTCACCCAAGAGTCTGGAATTATGCCGAATGTATTTAGGACGGCATAAACTCCTGCTGCAGCATGACCCTTAGATACCAGAACTACATCTTCATAGGGCAAAGTAGAGAGCGATTTTGAGAAAAGCTCAATTGCAATATCAATCACAGATAGAGATGACCCTATGTGTGCGCTCTTTGCGCTATGCACCATTCGCAATGCTGTTTTTCGGGCTCGTGCTGCCGCTTCAACCTTTTCCTTATTCAAGAGTTGTGCCAATATTCTCAAGCCAAGGTGGTCGTATTCTTCGAGCAAGTATTTCGAGGTCAAGCTTTTCTCTCTGCGTATCCATGGGCTGCCAAAATCCATAGTGTTCATAGGCCATTAACTGAAAATCTTGAGCAAGTCGAGGGAGAGCTCCAGTTTCAAAAGGTTCATCCAAAGCTTCGACATAATCTGCAACTTGTGGCTCAAGTAAAAAAAATCCTCCGTTAATCCAACCAGCGTCACTTTGATTTTTTTCACCAAAGTGAATAACTTTCCCCCCATTTATTTCTAAGTGACCAAATCTGGCAGGTGGACGCACGGCTGTTAATGTCGCAAGCTTTTTATGCCGTGTATGGAAATCAATCAGCTTAGATATATTTATATTGCCGACTCCATCGCCATACGTTGCAAGCATTCTCTCTTTAGGAAACAGTTCCATACATAACTTTAAGCGACCTCCAGTTTGAGTATTCAGCCCTGTATCTGTAACGAAGATATTCCAGGGGCTTTGCAGACGATCAACCCAATCGACAATGACGTCACCTTTGTATCCTGTTGCAATAATGAAATCACTAATTCCTTGACTTGCATATATATTCATAATATGCCAAAGGATGGGAATACCTTCAATAAGGACCATTGGCTTAGGTTTGTCGCTAGTTTCTTCTGAAATTCGAGTACCTAACCCACCTGCAAGAATAATTGCCCTCATTCCGACACACCTAAAATTTTATGAAGCGTTTCATTCATGTAATTAAGCATAGGGAGACTTATTCCTGGCCAGACGCCAATCCAAAAAGTATCATTCATGATTTTATTGGTATTTGCCAAATCTCCCATCACTCTACGTGGAGTCCCAATGAAGGCTGGCTGTCGTAATAAGTTGCCACCAAACAGAAGTCGAGTCCCAATTTTCTTATCATTTAATTCCCGAACAATTTGGTTCCTAGTTTTAGGAGAATTTGACTTCACTGTCAGGGCAAATCCAAACCATGAGGGATCGCTATTTTTGGTTGCTTTTGGAAGCACTAGAAACTCCTCTAAGTCTTTAAAAGCATTAGAGAGATATGTCCAATTTTTGCGACGAAGCTCGACAAAAGCATCTAGGCGATCAAGTTGAGCAAGCCCAATGGCTGCTTGGATATCTCCAGATTTCAAGTTGTAGCCAAGGTGCGAATATGTATATTTATGATCGTATCCCTCAGGTAGTTCACCAAGGGTCCATTCATATCTCTTCATACATGTGTTATCGCAACCCGGCGCACACCAGCAGTCTCTCCCCCAATCACGGAAAGATTCAACTATTCGCTTGTGAGCGGCTTTTTTAATTAAAACCGCTCCCCCTTCTCCGGTTGTGATGTGATGCGCAGGATAGAAACTGAAAGTCGATAGGTCACCAAAACTTCCAAGATTCTGCCCACGGTAGGTGCCGCCCAAAGCGTCACAACTATCCTCAATGAGCCACAGATTGTGTTTCTTAGATAAATCTTGGACTAAATCCAAGTTAAATGGATTTCCGAGCGTGTGCGCCATCATGATGGCCTTAGACTTTGGACCGACTGCAGATTCTAATTGTTCATCAATAGCAACGTAAGTTTGAGGATCGACATCAACATATACAGGTACCAACCCATTTTGGAGAATTGGCGTAACTGTTGTCGGGAATCCAGCGGCAACCGTTATAACTTCGTCGCCTGGCAGCAAAGCGCGCTCGCCATGCACCCTACTTGTTAAAGAACTAATGGCCAACAAATTTGCGGAAGAACCCGAATTCACCATGAACGCGTGTCGCATGCCCAAAGTTTGGGCGAATCTACTTTCGAAAGCTTCTGTGTAAGGTCCGGAAGTTAGCCAAAAATCCAAACTAGCAAGTGTGGCCGCCTTAAGTTCCGCAGGACCAAAAACCTTTCCGGTTACTGGGATGTCGGTTTCTCCTGCAATGAAATTTTTGGCTGGATGCAATTGTGCAAAGGCGGAAGAGACTAACTGGTCGACATTCTCGTTCAGATTTGCACTCAATGGAATCCTTGACTTCGCCACGTAATTACTGCGTTACTTGTTGTCTGATGGGTTAAGACTACAGTTCGGATATGGAAATTCCACTAGGGCAACGCCTGCGTGAGTTGCCGGGACCAATGCTGTTAACCGGTCATTCAGGGTTCAAAGGGACCTGGATGACTCTACTTTTAGAACACCTAAAGGTGCCAGTCGTTGGGTATTCACTTCCGAGGGAGAAAGACTCACTTTTTGATCGTTCAAATCGAATTGGCGCAATCCCAGAGAAATTCGCCGACATTTGTGATTACCGGGCCTTAGAGGATTTCATGGATTTTTACAGGCCATCGACTGTCACTCACTTGGCTGCCCAGCCACTAGTTCTTAAATCTTATGAAGCTCCGCACCGAACCTTTGAGGTCAACGTGATGGGCACAGTTAATCTCTTAGATATTGCTCATCGAAAAGACTATGTTAAAGCGGTAATTGTCGTTACTACAGATAAGGTTTATAGAAACCACAATACGGGACGAGCCTTTGTTGAAACTGATGCGTTAGAAGGAAAAGATCCCTACAGTTCAAGCACAGTAGGATCAGAATCTGCGGTTGCTGCCTGGCAGCAGCTTTCAAGAGTGCAAGGTGGGCCCGCTATAGTTTCGGTACGCGCCGGGAATGTGATCGGCGGGGGAGATTTTGCTGAAAATAGGATCATCCCAGACTTGATCCGTGGAGTCATGAGCGGTGAATCTGTTGTAATTAGAAACCCAGGAAGCACCCGTCCGTGGGAGCATGTGCTGGATCCTCTCGTTGGATATTTAACGTGCTTAGAGGAAGTAATCGCTGGGAAAACTCTGGTTAACCTAAATTTTGGACCAAAAAATTTAAGTCAGAGCTTAACTGTTTCAAACCTAATAGATATTGGTAGCGAAGTTTTCCCTAAATTAAGGTCACTAGTAGATTTCACATTGGGATCTGGTATGAATTTAGAAGCTGATTTACTAAGAATTGATCCAACCGCGGCGAAGAATGAGCTTGGCTTTTACCCAAAATGGGATTCAAGGGAATCTATATTATTGACTTTTCAATGGTGGGAGAAACGACTCAGAGGACTTGAGACCAGTAGCCAATTATGCCAAGACGACATCGACCAGTACTTTTCTAAATCCCCATAATCCAATCCAGATGGTCATAGCCGAGGAATCTGAACCTATTCATACAGGAATTGGAAGGCCTTAACTTAGTGGAATGTCAAAGTGAATTTTAGGTCGAAATCATATGATTCAATTCTGCTATGGATATTGAATGCCCCTCAACAGGTCAAGACTCAAAAAACTGCCCTTGGGAAACTCGTCCTGGGGTTGTGCGGGACTATCCAAAGGTTGAGATACTTGGATGCAATAATTGCAATTTAGTGAAGCACTCAGAAGATCTCAGTGAGTTCGTCAACTACGAATCGGGTTCGATGCGAGATTGGGAAAATGGCTGCGGTCACGAATTGCACTCCCCAGAGTCTGACGGCTCACGAAGATTAAAAGAAATAAAAGAGTTGATATCTAGTTTTGAAGTAAAATCCTTACTAGATTTTGGTTGTGGTACCGGTGAAATGCTCGCGATTTATTCAGATATTGCAGATGTCTCTGGAATTGAACCTGACCGTGCCGCCCGTGAATTTGTCGCTAAGAAGGGGCTAAAAGTTTTTGAATCGGGAGAAAGTTTTTTACATAAAAACCTACCGGTCAACGTTGTAACCATGTTTCACGTAATAGAACACCTTTACAACCCTTCGTTAGAACTTCAAGAAATAAAAAATTTATTGGCTCCAGGAGGAATTTTGGTTATTGAAACTCCAAATTCGAATGATGTTTTACTCTCAAAGTACAAATCGGCCGCATTTAGCGAGTTTACATATTGGTCCCACCATCCCATGCTTCATTCGAATTCATCACTAGAAAACTTATTGACAAGGAATGGTTTTGAGATTTTAGTGAATTCGGGAGTTCAAAGATATAGCTTGAACAATCACCTCTACTGGCTATCTATGGGGAAGCCAGGCGGCCATAAAACTTGGGCGAATTTTGCTTCTACTGAAATTGAGGAAAAGTACGCAGATTTGCTCTCCAAATTTGGGCTATCAGACACAATCTGGTTAGTTGCTCAAAAGCCAAAAACCTGAATGCGCATTTTTTGTTGTGCGTGTCGCCATTTGACAGATTCCCGCAAGGACTAGGGTTGGAGAATGGATGGCAGCGAATTACTTTTAATCAAATCTGCAACCCTTCTGCGGCTAATTGAAAAAGTAACAAAAGAAAATATTGATCAATACGCAATTTCTGCAAGATTGATATCTGATGCCATAAATAATGGCAACACCATTTTTTGGTGTGGCAATGGAGGAAGTGCAGCTGAAAGTTCACACCTTGCGGTTGAATTAATTGGCCGCTTTAAAGAAAATCGTTTACCCTTACCTTCAATCTCATTAAACTCTGATACTTCAGCAATCACATGTATCGCAAATGATTTTGGTTATGAAGAAATATTTGCCCGTCAACTCGAAGGGTTGGGTAGGGCGGGTGACGTTTTAGTTGTGCTCTCAACCTCCGGGCAAAGTCCGAACATAATTAAAGTACTTCAGAAAGCAAATGAGCTTGGCATAAAATCAGTTGCCTTGCTTGGGAAAGATGGTGGGCCCGCTAAGGACTTTGCAGACAATTTCATTATAGTTGACAGCTATGAAACTGCAAGGATTCAGGAGATACACTTATTACTTGGGCACACATTTTGTGAGTTTGTAGAAAACAATTTGCAAATTAAATAAAATGAAACTTGCTCTTGAGAATTTTCACACCATTGTCTTTGATTTTGATGGAGTCTTTACAGATAATTATGTGTACTCGGATTCTAGGGGAAATGAAATGATAAGGTGCTCAAAAGAGGATAGTTTTGCTTTGGATCTGCTAAAAAACTACATCACACGAAAGAATAAAAGTTTAGAAATCTTCGTGTTGTCAACTGAGTCGAATGAAGTTGTTGATAAACGTTGTAAGAAAATGGGAATTACACTTTTCCAATCAGTGAAGAATAAACTTGAATTTATGGAAAATTGGCTGGTTCACAATAGAGCAGATCATATAATTCCATTTCAAGGTGTTGTTTTTTTCGGGAATGACTTGAATGATTTTGAAGTTATGGAGAAGTGTGGGCTAAGTTTCGCACCCTCTGATGCGCACTTTAGAATTAAAGAAATTTCAACTTTCGTACTTACCAGGGCGGGAGGAGAGGGATTTGTGAGGGAAGGTGTAGAGTTACTACTAGGCAGCGAGAGTGATTTGGAGAAAATCAAATGACATTGTTTTTAATGGCCGAAATTGGGATAAATCATAACGGTGATATTTCTATTGCAAAAGCCTTGATAGATTCAGCCGCCGAGGCAGGTTTTGATGCCGTAAAGTTTCAAAAGCGAACAGTGGACAAAGTTTACAGTCGCGAATATCTAGATTCACCACGTGAGAGCTCCTGGGGTAAAACTCAAAGAGATCAGAAACTTGGTTTAGAATTTTCACTCGAACAGTATAAAGAGATTGATGCATACTGTAGCGAAAAGAATATTCAATGGACCGCCTCTGCATGGGATGTAGATTCTCAAATATTTCTACGGCAGTTTAATTTAAAATTTAATAAAGTTGCATCACCAATGCTTGGCCATAACCCACTACTTAATGAGATAGCTTCTGAAAAGAAATTGACTTATATCTCAACCGGTATGTCAACTTTAGAAGAAATTGACGACGTAGTCGCTTTATTTCGTTCCGCAAATTGTCCATTTGAGTTGATGCATTGCAACAGTACTTATCCAATGAAAGAGCAGGATGCGAATCTTTTGTGCATTCCGATGTTGAAAGAAAGATATTCTGTTAATGTCGGCTATTCGGGTCACGAATCATCATTATTGAAAGTTTGTATATCGGCAGTTGCATTAGGTGCAACTTCAATTGAACGTCACATAACTCTAGATCGGACGATGTATGGTTCAGATCAAGCAGCTTCTATTGAATCTCATTCACTTCGGAACTTTGTTACTTCACTCAGAGCGATTCCAGGGATTCTAGGTAGTGGTGAGAAGATTCTTGCTCCCAGTGAATTAGCCGCTCGCGAAAAGCTTCGTATCTCGGTCCTTTAATCCTAGATTTCAGCAAAATTTAGCTACTTAGGAGTAATGAAATTCTCAGATGGGTCAACTTGAGTGCAAAAGGTAGGGTTTCAGTGCTACTTTTTGTGAAGAAGAAAGTTGTGAGATTTCTTGGGTATAAGCCGAATGCAATTATTTCACTATTTAACCAAGAGAAGAATGCATTTAGCCGGTCAAGAATTCTCGGCAATTACGCTGAGCCCATGACTGTTCAAGTTGTAGATCCCAGAATTGAACAAATTAAAGGACATTTTTTTAATCGTCGAGACTATCTGATTTTGAAAGATGTCATTTTAGAACCCAAGCAAGGATTAATTTATTCAACGTCTGGTGAACTCATTTTAGAGAGCACAAATTGGCCAAGTCATCAGCTCTATAACTCATATCCATGGAACCCCAGAAAAGCCGCAAAACTTCAGCGCAATGACGATTTTATTTTTCTACCTTCGAGTGCCTACGGACATTGGATCATGGAAGATTTACCCTTGTTTCTTTTTCTAATTGAAAAGTTTCCAAAATCACCAGTTCTTGTCTTCTCAAAAGCCCCAAAATATGTATTTGATATATTACCATTGATAGAGAATGAGATAATTTTCGTAGATTCGGCGGTCACGGTTGAGTCTGTAATCATGGTATCCAAGAATGAAGACTCCGGCTGGCCACATCCCACCGATCTTGAAGTAATGAGAAATCATTGGCTAGTAAAAGAAAGAATAAACCACCAAAATCCAAAGCGTAAAATATTTGCCTCTAGAATTGGTTCAAAGCGCTCACCTGCAAATGAATTAGAAGTTCAAAACATCTTCAAAAGCATGGGATATGAGTGTCATTTGTTGCACGAGCTAGATTTTTTGGAGGAAATAAATTTAATCTCAGAATGTAAAGTTTTAGCAGGTTTTCACGGGTCAGCTTTATCAAATATTATTTGGACTGCTCAAAATACCTCGATGGTAGATTTAGTAAATCAAAACTACTGGACAGAGGCGGGACATAGGCTGGCGTCTTTGACGGGAGCAAGATATCTCCCCTTTGCTTACAGTGGGAGACCTTCAGACAATATCGATCTTTCCAAATTGGAATTGTTTCTTGCTGAATTCGAAAATATTCTATGAGAGCCTCGGATTACAACATCCTTCGAGCCCTCAATCATTCTGTAATGCTCGCCCAGTCCGTCATAGGAGGAGTCTTTTGATGAAAGAAATTCAAAAAAACTTCTATACGATCGTGCTTTCTCTCATAGGAAAGAAAAAAGATTACAGAGGGAACCAAAGGAATATTCTCGGAGCAAGCCCTTATCCTGGAAGAGGCGTACTCGTACCTACAGTTTTAAAGTTTCACGAACTTGCAAGATTTCTTGCATCCCCCCGCTGGACCATGAAAGGACGAACAGCCACTCGACAATTAAAAGACTCAAAGTCGAATAATACCGCTTTAGTGCTTGGAAATGGCCCCTCTGTCAATAAACTAAATCCGAGTGCAATACGGGACTTAAATGTAGACGTTTGGGTGGTCAATGATTTTTATAAAGTAAAATTTGCTCAAGATTTAAAGATAGATTACTACGTGTTATCAGACATGGACTACTTCAGAGGGCCAAATCTTGAAAATAGAATTAAATTATTGCCTGTAGTTGAATATGCATCTACCCATAATCCTATTTTCGTCTTACCACATTGGATGAGAGATGCTCAGTCAACCCATTTGTTGCATCAGTTTCAAATTGTATATTTTGATGACCGTGAAGTCGCAAGTTGGAGCAAAAATACTAACCCATGCTATCCAAGAGGATATATAGGTTTAACTTTGTATAAAGCATTAGCATTTGCAATTTTTCTAAATTATAAGGAGATTTTTCTTCTGGGGATGGACAATACGGAATTTCTAAAGTATAGATCTGATTCAAACAATAGGGTGCTTTTAGAAAAATTTCACGGATACCAAGATGATGCAATAGATTATGACTTCAGCAACCACTTCTTAGATGGATTAGCCGGCGCCTTAGTTAGTTACGCACATACTTTTGGAGACCTCAAAAGGTTCAAAGGTCCTATTTTTAATCTCGATGTAGAAAGTTTATCTATGGCTTTTCAAAAACTACCTAACCATTTGTGGACGCGAAAATAAATTGGAAAATAACATTGATTATCATTCAGCTTTGGTAAATATACGATCTGCTACCATGATCTTTAAGAATGTTGCAAGGTACACTCTGGGTAGTATCGTAGGCTAGCCAACAATACGCAAAATAATTTAAGGGAGCAGAATTGAAGATTGGAATAATTCCCGCCCGTGGCGGCAGCAAGGGAATAATAGGGAAGAATCTTCAAAAAGTGGGTGGACGCACGCTTATTGAAAGAGCCATTAGTTCTGCGATCGATTCAGATTTAGATACTGTAATAGTATCTACAGACTCTGATGAAATAAGAAGTGTATCCGAACAAGCTGGCGCAATAATCCATCACCGAAGCCAGATAAATTCAACCGATTCGGCATCTTCAGAAGCAGTACTGCTCGAAGTAATTGAAGATTTAGGTAAAGATTGGGGAGAGGATGCAACCGTCGGTTTCATTCAGGCAACATCTCCCTTTATTAATCGAGCTACCATCGACGAATGTTTGAATTTTGCTGAAAAAGGATACGTTGGTTTTTCTGCTCGCAAGGCACACTTTTCCTTGTGGAGATTAGATTCGGAAATCTGGAGACCGGTGAACCACCCAAGTAACTCGCGGATTCGCAGACAGGATTCGCCGCTCGAAGTCATCGAGACGGGAGCGGTTTATGCTTTCAAACTCAGCGACTTCATCAATGCTAGATATCGTTTTTGCGCGGAAGCTAAACCAGTTTATGTAGACCCATTTTATGATATCGAAATTGACGCGATCGAAGATCTGTACCTAGCCAATCTCTTGGCTGAAGAAAAAGATCTTTAATTTAGAAGGAAAATCCTCTGTCCTGCCAGAAAACATCGGTTTCATCTAATTCCAGTTTTAGAATTCTTCTGTAAGCAAACCTATAAGCAATTGCAGTATTAACCGGCGTTAACTGCATGTATCGCCGCTGGCCCCTATCTTTAAGTTCGAGTTGGAGTTGTTTGTCAGAAATGATTCTAAGTATTGATTCTGCAATTTCCCTTACTTCGACGGGGTCAAAGAGAATAGCCGCATTACCAACCTGCGCAGGTATTGCAGTCACGTTGGAAGCCGCCACAGGAACACCAAAACGAAAAGCCTCCCAGATAGGCAAACTTTCTGACTCAAATAGGCTAGGAATGACAACAACTTTGGCGCACGCATACATAATTGCAAGCTCGGACTCTGATAAGTAACCTGCCATCAATACGTTGTTTTGCAGGTTGAGTGAGTCAATTTCTCGAGAAAAATTTTTGTTCCCCTTAAATTTACCACCCGTTAAAACGAGTTTAAGGTCAGGATATTGTTGGACAACTATTTGGAACGCCTTCAATAAGCGAAGGTGATTTTTGTGGGGCCAATTCATGGCTGGATACAAAACATAATCATACTGCGGTTTTTCAGAATTCAAATCGGCTTCACTGATTGTGGGCAATAGTCTAGGAAAGACAGGTAAATTTATCGTCTTGAAAGCAAATTCCGGGAAGTGTTTTGCAAGATCGTTGCTTGTCCATTGAGTTCCTAGAGCGATTAATGTGGACTGCTGCATCATCATGCGCATACCAATATCTCGGAGCAAAAGTGTTTCACTTTGAAAAAATTCAGGAAACTGCTTGTGTTGAAAGTCATGAGGCTGATAGAGACTTGGAGTGCTTGTTTTAAAACCAAATTGTGTAGGGAAGTGAACGACATCAAACGTCAAATCATCGACCACTCGAGGCAACGCTGGGATTTTATATTCCACCAACCCCCGTGCCCTGAGCCTTGAAAGAAGCCGATCTCCGGACTTCAATTTCCGTATTTGACGCACAATTTGGGATGCTGCTTTACGAAAATAACTTTTCGCCTCAACGTAAATGAACGTTGAATTCTCTGGCGCATATGACACTAGCCAATCATTTGAGGGTGAATCAAGTAACCATGTGAATTCTAAATCATTGAATTCGGCAAGCTTAAAACATTGAGCAGTACCTTGTATAGCTTTTTTCACTCCTCCGGCCAAATCGTCGCTTACCCGCGAATCAATTAATATCTTTATCAAGTGTATTGTCTACAAACCTCAAGAAAGTTACTACAGATATACTCAAGGTCATCAAAATTCATGGTGCTCGATGTTGGTAAACTCAGTCCCGACTTAGAAATAACTTCTGTATTCGGTAATTTTGTTGTCTTTATACACTGGTATGGTGGCAACGTATGTACAGGTATAAAAATTGGCCTTGTTTCCACCCCCAACCTTGCTAAATCTTTAATAACCAAATCTCTGTTCTCGCCCAGACGACCATTCATTGTAAATGTGTATAACCAAGGGCTCCTTGTCGAGCCTTCCAAAATTCTTTGAAAAGAAATGAATTCCAATTTCTCTAGGTGCCTGTCATACCCTCTGAAAATTTCTTCGCGCTTAGTTAGTAGTTCTTCTTTTCGATCTAGTTGTGCGCATAAAAGCGCACATTGGATATTTGTTAACCGGTAATTAAATCCAATTTCTGGAAAATAGTATCTTCGGTTTGGATCCATTCCTTGGTCCCTCAACCTCTTCATTCTATTGAAAAGTTCTTGATCTGATGTAGTAATCGCACCTCCTTCCCCTGAAGTAATAATTTTATTTCCAAAGAACGAGAAAGAAGATGCAGTCCCAAAGGAACCAACCTGTCTTCCTTGGTTGGTTGCAAAGGGCGCTTCAGCAGCATCATCGATCAGTAGAATTTCATTTTGGCGGCACCAAATCTCGAGATCTAAAGTCCCGCTAGGGTTACCGTAGAGATCGACATTGATCACAGCCTTTGTTTTTTCTGTTGCTAAATTGGCAATACTTTCAACGTCCATACACCAAGTGTTGACATTAACATCGCAAAAAACTGGGGTAGCGCCAACGTAGGTAATTACATTCACTGATGCAATAAAAGTTAACGAAGGTACTATTACTTCGTCTCCTGGCCCTATCCCCATTCCGACTAATATAAGGTGTAACGCAACTGTGCCATTGGATACGCAGAGGCTGTATTCACTTTCACAATTTTTAGCCCACCGTTGTTGGAACTCATCTACAAATTCACCCGAAGATGAGATCCATCCTGACTGCATAGCTCTTTGAACGTACAAATTTTCTAGTTCGCCAATGTCAGGTTTAGAAACTTGTATCGATCGAGGCACCTTACCATTATACCATCCACGTGCCTCTGTCAATATTTATTGAAGGAATAGTGGCATAGCAATCAACAATAATGTCAATTAAAGGAGGATCACCTTGAAGTGACATCAGATAGAGTGTGCCATGTGGACAAAAATACTCATACCTGCGGGGTTTGTAAAGGAACGTTAGTATTTTTCTCTAGTGGAGAAATTCTTGAATACACCGCTGAGTACTGGCAATGCTCATCATGTTCATCCGTGCAAGTTCTGGAACCTTTTTGGACTGAAGAAGCTCATTCACGGGCAATTTCAATACTTGATACGGGACTCGTAAGTAGGTCGATTGTTGCCAGTCGATTTGTAGGGGTGCTTATTTTTCTTGAAAAAAAGCTTAAAAGTAGAGTATTGGACTGGGGCGGTGGCGTTGGTCTACTGGCAAGACTACTCAGGGATCAAGGCATAGACACGTCTTCTTTCGATAAATATGCAGAGGGCTTTTTGGTTGAAGGGTTCACAATTCAGGAAAAGGATGTATTTGAGGAATTTGAATTTTTATTGTCTGTGGAGTGTTTTGAACACCTAATTTCACCTATTAAAACTTTTGAAAAGATGGTCGCAAATAAAAACTATTTTGTATTTACAACTGAATTAATAAGCACACCACCACCAGATCCAAGAAAAAAAAGCTGGTGGTACTACATGCCGGAGAGTGGCCAGCACATCACTTTTGCCTCCGCAAGAGGAATTAGGTCATTCGCAATTGGGCTTGGCTTCGATAACTATATTCAGGTTGGGAATCTTCATATTCTTTCGAAGCGGAGACTCCGCCTGCTAACACGCATAGTCCTTAAGAATCGAATTTTCCGGAAAATTGCCATGGTTGTAGTCCCAGAGGTTTTATTTCGTCGAAGTTCTTTGATCTGGAAAGATTCTTTGAAATTACAAGGTAAATGATTTTATCTAGCGCAATGTTTCATAGTCTGAGTTTATCATTATCCTAGCAATCTCTTCCCAGTGTGTCTTGGCTTTCCAGCCAAGCATTCTTTCAATTTTTGATGAGTCTCCAATGAGTGAATCAACTTCAGTGGGTCTGGTGTATCGATTTTCAGATACTACGTAATCTTTATAGTCTAGGTCCAAATGGCTGAATGCAGCCTTGCAGAAGTCACGAACAGTGGCGCCAATTCCCGTCGCAACCACATAATCTTCTGGCTCATCCTGCTGAAGCATTAGCCACATACTCTCTACGTATTCTGGCGCATAACCCCAGTCACGGATCGCATCAAGATTTCCGAGATATAGTTTTGACTGTAGTCCGAGTTTGATTCTTGCAGCCCCAAGTGAAATCTTTCGAGTGACAAAAGTTTCGCCTCTTCGCGGTGATTCATGGTTGAAGAGAATTCCGTTAGTCGCATGCAAACCGTATGCTTCACGATAGTTTCTAACAACCCAATAGGAGTACAGTTTTGCTGCCGCATACGGACTTTTTGGCATAAAAGGTGAAACTTCAGATTGAGGAGGTGGCGTCCCTCCAAATAACTCAGAAGTTGAAGCTTGGTAAAATTTGGTTTCAATTTTTGATGCCCGAATTGCCTCTAACAATCGAATAGTGCCTACGGCATCTACTTGAGCAGTGAAGTCAGGCATCTCAAAAGATACCTTGACATGGCTTTGTGCAGCCAAGTTGTATATTTCGTTAGGCATGATTTCGCGAATTAGATTAGAAAGGCCTACGCCATCGGTGATGTCACCGTAGTGTAAGTGTAAATTGTTATTCTCTTCGTGTGGATCCTTGTATAAGTGCTCTATACGTTGTGTATTGAAAGTAGAACTTCTACGAATCATGCCATGCACTTCGTAGCCCTTTTTAAGTAAGAGCTCTGCTAAGTAGGATCCATCTTGTCCAGTAATCCCTGTTATAAATGCACGCTTCATTGGCTACTCTCATTCATTTCATTTGCTTGAAACCATTCATAAGTTAACTTAAGTCCACTTTCAAGATTTATGGAGGGGCTCCATCCGAGATTTGACATTAGGGATGAGTCTAAGAACTTTCGTGGAGTTCCATTTGGTCGTGACGTATCATATCTAATTTGACCGTCAAATCCGATGACTTTTGCAATTGCTCGAGCAAGATCCTTAATTGAAATTTCCTCACCGCTACCAATATTTACAGGACTTACATCGTCATATTTTTCTATGAGGACAAGACAAGCATCGGCTAGATCCTCTACATATAGAAATTCCCGAAGAGGTGATCCATCGCCCCAAATAGTTACGGATGAATGGCCGTTACGTTTTGCTGAATCAAATCTCTTGACTAAAGCTGGTAATACATGGGCACTTTCTTGATCGAAATTATCTTTGGGCCCGTATAGATTAGTAGGCATAGCAGATATCCAACTTCTCAGATATTGCTTTCGATATGCTTGAACCAATTTCAAGCCCGCAATTTTTGCTAAGGCGTATGGTTCATTCGTAGGCTCCAGAGCACCGGTCAATAGTGCTGACTCTTGGATTGGTTGGGATGCAAATTTCGGATAAATACAAGATGAGCCAAGGAAAAGCACTCGCTCAATTCCAAATAAATTTGCTGCCTCAAGCAGATTTGCTTGAATTTGCAAATTGATCGATAAAAAGTCAACCGGATATTTAAAATTGGCACCAATTCCACCTACTTTAGCTGCAGAAATTATAAGTACATCAGGTCTTTCATTTTTTAATTCATCAAAAGTTAAAGATTTGTTTGTGAAATCCAGTTCTTTAGACGATTTACCTGAAACTTCATATCCCTGATTTCTAGCCTTTTGTGAAATAGCCGAGCCCACCATCCCGTTGATCCCGGCAATATAGATCCGCATAGACATACAATAGGGGATGATTTGTCAAAAATGTGTCGTAAAATACACTCTATAAAACTACATTGAAGTGGGTGAAGAACGTTGTGACAGATTCAAGAAAGTACTTGAGATTAAACACGATGTCACGTGCCATGCGTGTATTAGATCCGCCTGATCGCAAGAAAATGTTTTTACTCACCCTGGTCCAAACCTTACTTGGATTGCTTGATTTGGCTGGTGTTGTACTTTTGGGCCTTTTAGGGGCAATTTCTGTAGGAGGAGAACAGCCACGCGACCCAAACAGCCAGCTCTATTCAATTCTTGATTCATTAAATATCTCAGATTTAGAGTTCCAGTTACAAGCTGCTTTTCTTGGCCTTGTCGCAGCCTTGTTACTCATTTGCAGAACAGCGCTTTCGATAATAATCACGAAAAGAATGCTGTTTTTTCTGAGCCGTCGCGGTTCCAAAATCTCTTCTCGGCTAGTTTCCAAATTGCTAAATCAACCTCTGCTTGCCGTCCAGAACCATACTTCTCAGGAAATGCTATTTTCTGTTACTCGAGGGGTGGAATTTGTTGTCCTTCAAGTAATCGGCACTTCAATTATTCTTGTATCGGATCTCTCCTTACTTTTTATTCTGGCCTTGGGGCTTTTAGTACTTGATACATCCACGGCAGTAGGTACCATAATTTTCTTCTCTGCCATAGGTTTTGCTTTGTATCAGTTCTTGCATGTTAAAGCAAAAGTTACAGGAGAAATTAGTTCAAGCTTAAATATTCAAAGTAATGAAAAGATCGTAGAAGTCTTTCAAACCTACAGAGAAGCCGTAATTAGAAATAGAAGGGATTATTACTCTCGGGAAATCGGAAATATCCGAAGCAAACTGTCAGAAGTAGTAGCAGACAATGCATTCCTCCCCTATATAAGCAAATATGTAATTGAAACAGCAGTTGTTGTAGGTGCATTAATCATGGGTTTTGTTCAATTTTTTTATCAAGACGCAGAACATGCTGTCGCCACAGTTGCATTGTTTTTAGCGGCAGGAACAAGAATCGCACCCGCTTTACTTAGAGTGCAACAAGGAATGATTCAAATTAAAAGCGGATTAGGGATGGCTGAGCCAACACTTAAACTTATCGAGAGATTAGCAAATGTAGAGCCCTCAGAAGAAACGACCGACGAAATAAAGTCGACCCATATTGGATTTTTACCAACCGTTTTTGTGAGGGAGGTATTTGTCACATATCCAAATAGTGATAACCCGGCTGTCTCAAATGTTAATTTAGAAATTCCAGAAGGATCTTTAGTCGCAATTGTCGGGCCTTCAGGCGCGGGTAAAACAACATTAGTGGACACAATTCTAGGAATTCTAAAACCCGATTCGGGGGAAATATTGATTTCAGGGCTAAGCCCTCTTAAATGTGTATCTAAATGGCCAGGCGCAATCTCATATGTCCCTCAGGATGTAGTAGTTGTGAACGGCAGCATTCTTGAAAATGTTGCTCTAGGCTACCCAACCAACCTTGCCGAGATTTCTCAGGTTGACAGTGCATTGAGAATTGCACGTCTAGATGAATTTGTTTCAACTCTACCGGAGGGCATTGAGTCTCAAGTCGGAGAATTTGGAGCAAGGTTGAGTGGAGGACAACGCCAACGCTTAGGAATTGCGCGGGCTATGTTTACTAGCCCCAAACTTTTGGTCCTAGATGAAGCGACAAGTTCCTTAGACGCCGAAATCGAAGAGAATATTTCTAGTTCCCTGAGGAATCTTAGGGGGTCCGTAACGGTAATTCTCATTGCCCATCGACTTTCAACAGTACGCGACGCCAATATGGTTATATACATGTCAAAAGGCAAAGTATTGGCCAGAGGAACTTTTGAAGAAGTCAGAAATCTAGTTCCAGATTTTGATCATCAAGCTAGATTAATGGGGTTGTAGTTTGAAGAAATTGCTCAATCTAAAGGAAAGATTTCATCGGCGATTTTAGTGTAGACGCTATCCTCTAGCCAAAATTCCTTGAAACTGCTTGAGTGAAGAAAAATTGAAATAGCTCTAAGTCTATATCGAATTTCTTCTTCACTCATTTCTTGTAAATAATTGCAAAGCGAATTTATCGGTCCATCATAGTTAATTGCAATTTCAGTTGGAAGATTAACATCAGATAAATTTGGCCCAAAATAGACCGGGATGCAACCATTAATCATCGAGTCTATAATTTTTTCGCTTACGTAAGTGTTACTATTTTCAATCACAAGAGAAAATTTCGACCTCAATAAAATCTCATGCTTGTCAACAGTAGTACCCAAGCTTCTTGGATATTTAAAAAAAAAGTTTCCATAAATCGAGTTCATGTTGGGGATGACACCTTGTCGAAGCGCAAAATAAGCTACCGAGAATCTGTGTTTCAACTTATTTCGCAGAGAATCGTTCCAAAGTGGACCGTAGAGATGAAAATTCAAAGAATTCAGGCTCCGGGCGAAATTTCTCCTCAATGCGTAATTTTCATTCGAAGACGGAGCAACTTTATTCGCAGCTATCATTGACAAGGTAATTTCGCGCTTTGCCCAATGTACATAGGTAAATTCTCTGAATGTACTTTCAGGTCGCTGCCAAGTATCAACCAAGGTAGGAAAATTAGGGTCTGCTTGTTTTTGGTACGGCCAGCCAATAAAGTTGTCAGAAGCTTGAAGAATTGATCCCGGAGTAAAGATATTTGCATACTTTTTCTCTATAGACTTCCTATATTGTGCAGGAAAAACCGTTGGTGGCTCCAATCTGAGTAATATAGTTTTTTTAGGATCTCCCCCTCTCTTCAAAAATTGCTTAATGGATGATTCATTATGATCAATTGCAAGTAAATAATCAGCCCTCACGTCAGAAGTAAGTTCAATATTCCTCGACTTGAGAATGGATAGGAATTTAACAGCTTTTCCGTTCTTCAAATCGGGCAAAACTATCTTGGCTGACCCCGTGACACAAATTCGCCTCAATTCAAGATCACTATTTTCCACTACTCAAGTAAGAAACCCAAGAATCTCCTACACTTTCAGCAGTCCTGGTCTGCAAAATTTCATTTCTAGACAATTCTGGAACTCTCAAATCGTTAACTTTGGAACGAAAATCAATGATCCGCTTTAGGAAGTCTTCTGGCGCAGCACAGTAATTATGTTCTGGAAAATTAAATCTCCTAAAATCTGGTATGTCAGAGAGGAGGAGCGGTAAATCGTGTGAAATAGCCTCAATAATTACCATGCCATCTCCCTCAAAAAGTGATGGAACAACCAGAACATCTCCCTGATTCATAAATTCCCAGGGACTCTTGACATAACCCAACATTTCCACATTTAAAGATTCTCGAATGATTCTTTCTTGTAATCTTTTTTTTGCCTCGCCATCTCCAATCATTATCACCTTATTTTTGATTTGCGCAGAAATGTCTAGCATTATTTCTGGACGTTTCGGGATAGTGGCAAGCCTTCCCACAAAGAAAATGTTTTTAAGCACAACCGGGCCACTCGAATAGGATTCATTTAGATTCTGCTTTTGGAATTCGATGGCATTTAGGAGTACTGCTTCAGGTTTTCTAGGGACATTCCAGATCTCCAAGTGCTTGGAAACTGCGACAAACTCTGACCCCCTCTTACACAGAATTTTCCTAACAATTTTACCCAAGTTGACGCGAGTGGCGAATGGCTGTTGTGCGTGTTCTACCACAATGATTCGGTGGATGTGTTTAAAGTTTAATGCACCAAATAGTTCAGGCAAATCGCAATTCAATATAATTACATTAGGATTCCAGTTATTTACCACTCGCACAAATCTAATGTAAGACTTAACAAAATCAATTAACCCACCTTGCCAAGTTCGACCTAGCGGGTAAATAGGACAAATTGGTTTGACTAAGTCCTCCTCGCTAATATTGATTGGCATTAGCGCCACCTCTAAACCTCGAGAGTGAAGTTCGTTCACAAGCAGATTCATTGAACGTTCAGCCCCACCACCAGTAAGGCAATTGGTTACTACCAGTATTCTCTCCACGAAGTGATTCTAGCGGGATCTACAAAACAATAGATTTGGAAGTTTGGATTGTTAGGGATTTGTGGCTTGGGCCGGGATCGAACC
>Ga0114980_10000820_pt1 | contig 22244 bp, 23 predicted proteins | sample S_140806_EF_Meta_FD_87018 | JGI IMG/M metagenome (GOLD analysis project Ga0114980, IMG submission 87018) | Freshwater microbial communities from Lake Simoncouche, Canada to study carbon cycling - S_140806_EF_MetaG | ecosystem: Environmental > Aquatic > Freshwater > Lake | place: Lake...
CGGTGACGTCAATGTTCAGGGTATCGACAACGACGCCAGCGCGATGGTCAAATTCCAGGTGCCGGAGGACGAGCCCCAGGCCCGGGTGGTCGAGCGCGTGCAGTCGGCGATCACCGCAGCCGTCGGCGAAGTCACCTATTCAGGCGTCAGCGTGGTCGGGTCCAAGGTTTCGGGCGAGTTGTTCAGATCGGGCCTGTTGGCCCTGGGCGCGGCCATCGTCCTGATGTTCGGCTATATCTGGTTCCGGTTCGAGCCCCAGTTCGGGTTCGGAGCCGTCGCCGGCCTCTTGCATGACGTGATCCTGGTCTTCGGTCTGATTGTTCTGTTGCGGCTGGAGTTCAGCCTCAACATGGTCGCCGCCATCCTGACCGTTATCGGCTATTCGATGAACGACACGGTCGTGGTCTTCGACCGCCTGCGTGAGAACCTGCGCAAGTACAAGACGATGCCCCTTCGTGAGGTGATCGACCTGACCATCAACGAGATCCTGACCCGGACGATCATCACCGGCTTCACGGCGGTGATGGTGCTGGCGGCCCTGGCCTATTTCGGTGGGCCGGCCCTGTATGGTTTCTCGATCGCCCTGATGTTCGGCATTGTCTGCGGCACCTATTCGTCAATCTATGTCGGCGCGCCGATCATCCTGCTGTGGGGGGTCAAGCGCGGCAACCGAGACCAGGACGACCTGAAGCCGGTCAAACTGGGTATGGCGTCGCGGCCGTAGGCTTTGAGTGGTTAGTGGTTAGTGGTTAGTGGTTAGTGGCCAGGCGGTACCTGTGCGGTGGCGCGGTCCTGGTCGCCCTTGCATTGGCCGATGCCGGGCAATCTGTGGCTTCTAACCACCAGCCACTCGCCACTAACCACTAACCACTCCGGGCGGCCCGGGGCGTTGGCCGCATTCGTCCCGCGGTCTACAGTTCACAATCTCGAATCGCCCGGGGAGGGGCGGACCATGGGCAAGCTGCTTTCGAACTTTCGCACCACCATCCTGCTGAGCCTCGCTCTGGCCGTGGGCATGGTCCTCGCCTTCGGCCAGGTGTCGGGCGGCTTTGGAGACATCTTCTGGCAGGCGGCCCTGCGCTGGGTGCACGTCGTCGCCGGCATCCTCTGGATCGGCCTGCTGTACTATTTCAACTTCGTCCAGATCCGGGTCATGCCCAACATCCCGGCCGAGCTGAAGCCGGCGATCGGCAAACATATCGCGCCTGAGGCCCTGTTCTGGTTCCGCTGGTCGGCGCTGGTCACCGTGGTGGCCGGTCTGGGTGTCATGCTGGCGCGCGGTCATGCCTATGCCGCCGAGGTGATGTCCTTCGGTTTCGCGGGTGGTCTGACCGAGGACCAGAAGGGTTTCACCCTGATGGGCGTGGGCATCTGGCTGGCCGTCATCATGTTCCTGAACGTCTGGGGCATCATCTGGCCGAACCAGAAGCGGGCCCTGGGCATTGTGGTCGTGGACGACGACGCCAAGGCCAAGGCCGCCCGGGTCGCCATGCTGGCCAGCCGCACCAATCTGCTGCTGTCGCTGCCGATGCTGACCTCGATGGCGATGTACCAGACGCTGTTTGGCTGATCCGGCGACAACCCTCGACGAACAGGTCCGCGCCGCCGACATTGACCGGTGGCTGTCCAGCCGCTTCGTGGCCGATGGACGGCTGCGCGCGGACCTGATCATCCTCTATGCCTTCGAGGCCGAGCTGATGGCGATCCCCGCGCGGGTGACCCAGCCCCTGCTGGCCGAGATGCGCTATGTCTGGTGGCGCGAGCAGCTGGACGGCGTCTTCGCCGGGATCGCGCGCAAGGGCCATCCTGTGCTGGAAGCGCTGACGGATGTGGTGGCCCGCCACAGTCTGGACCGCGCCCCCTTTGACGCCCTGATCGAGGCGCATGTCGGCCGGGTGCATGGCGAGCCGCACGATCTGGACGCCTTCTATGTCGGGCCGATGCAGACGGCCGTGCGGGTGCTGGCGGGGCCGGGGCATGAGGTGGCGGTCGTCGAGGCCGGGCGGGTGCGGGGGCTGTCGCAGACGGGGCAAACGGCCGAGGCCAGGGCGCTGAAGCCCCTGGCCAACCGGGCGCTGGCGAGGCTGCCGGTCGAGGCCTTTCCGGCCGTCGCGGCCGCCACACTGATGCGGACGGATGCGCCCGAGTTCGTCAAACGGCTGGGGTTGGTGGCTGCCTCGCTCCGGGGGCGCCTCTGAGGCGGGACTTGTCGGCCGTCAGTCGCGGGGCCAGGCGATGACCTCGGCGGGCCAGACCTCACGGTTCGGCGAGCCGTCATAGGCCCAGGCGAGGGTCCGGGCGAGGGTCCGCGCGCCGGCCCGGACGACCGGCACCGGCGGCGTCTTCAATCCGTGCATCGTCCGTGCCCAGTGGGGCAGGAGGTCGACGCCCGCCTGCATGATCACCGCCGAGGCGGCGTCGGTCATGGCCGCGCCGACGGACTGGCCGAGGACCAGCTGGGCGACCTCGCGGGTGCGGGTATCGGCACGAAGCGCCGGGCGCATCGACTGGATCAGGGCCTCGGCGGCGGCTCGGTTGTGCGGGATCGGGTCGGCCCCCAGACGCTCGGCGACAACGGCCATCTCGACGAAATAGCGGTCCTGGTCGGCCAGCGGCATGTCCGGCTCGGCGTATCGGATCCAGCCGTTGAGGAAGCTGATCGCCTCGGTGACATGGACCCAGGCCAGCAGGGCGGGATCGCTGACCCGGTAGGGGGTTCCATCCGGCAGGACGCCACCGATCCGGTCGTGGATGCCGCGCACACGGTCGATGGCGGCGATGCCGTATTCGGCGTGGTCATAGGTGGTGACGGCGATGAATTTGGCGGTGCGCCGCAGCCGCCCGTGCATGTCGGAGCGGAAGTCGGAATGGTCCCAGACCCCGGCCAGCACCGCTGGATGCAGCATCTGGAGCAGCAGGCCGGAGACCCCGCCGATCATCATGGTGACGATGTCGCCATTGACCCGCCAGGCGACGGAGTCGGTCGCGAACAGGGCATCGGCGCGGCGCAGGATCGGGCGCTCGCCTTTCGAGGCGTCATTGAACAGGTCGGTAATCCGGCGGCGGATGGCGACCTTGGCGGGTTCCAGGATCACGCCGCGTTCCGCCACGCCTTCAGCGCCTCCAGAGCGCGGATGCTCATCAGCCGCTTCTTCGCGCGGCCGCGTTCCTTGAGGGGAATCTTGACGCCGGCCTCGTCGACCTTGGGGGCTTCGAGCGGCGGCAGCAGGCCGTAGTTGATGTTCATCGGCTGGAATTTGGAGATGCCGCCCGGGCCTTCGAGGTGGCCGCCGGTGATGTGTGCGACGAGGGCCCCCATGGCGGTGTGGGCCGGCGGGGCTTCCAGCGGGCGGCCCAGACCTGCCTTGGCCAGCCGCTCGGCGGCGGCGAGGCGGCCAGTCAGCAGGCCCATGGCGGCGCTCTCGACATAGCCCTCGACGCCCGTGACCTGTCCGGCGAAGCGCAGGCGCGGCATGGCCTTGAGGCGGAGCTGGCGGTCGAGCAGTTTGGGGCTGTTGAGGAAGGTGTTCCGGTGCAGGCCGCCGAGGCGGGCGAACTGGGCGTCCTGCAGGCCGGGGATCATGCGGAAGACCTCGGCCTGGGCCCCGTGCTTCAGCTTGGTCTGGAAGCCGACCATGTTGAACAGGGTGCCGAGGGCATTGTCCTGACGCAGCTGGACGATGGCATGGGACTTGACCTGCGGATCGCGCGGATTGGTCAGGCCGACGGGCTTCATCGGGCCGTGGCGCAGGGTCTCGCGGCCGCGCTCGGCCATGACCTCAATGGGCAGGCAGCCGTCGAAATAGGGGACGTTCTCCCATTCCTTGAACTCGGCCTTGGGGCCGTTCAGCAGGGCGTCGATGAAGGCCTCGTACTGGGCCTTGTCCATGGGGCAGTTGACATAGGCGGCGGCGTCTCCGCCGGGGCCTTCCTTGTCGTAGCGGGACTGGCGCCAGGCGGTGTCGAAATCGATGCTGTCGGCGTGGACGATGGGGGCGATGGCGTCGAAGAAGCTGAGGGCATCCTCGCCGGTCAGGTCGAGGATGGCGGCGGCCAGGGCCGGGGAGGTCAGGGGGCCGGTGGCGACAATGACATTGTCCCAGTCTTCAGGCGGCAGGCCGGCGATCTCCTCGCGCACGACGGTGACGAGGGGGTGGGCCTCCAGCTTCGCCGTTACGGCCTGGGAGAAGCCGTCGCGGTCGACCGCCAGGGCACCGCCGGCCGGGACCTGATGGGCATCGCCGCAGGCCATGATGAGGGAGTCCAGCGCCCGCATCTCGGCGTGCAGTAGTCCGACGGCGTTGTGCTCCCAGTCGTCCGAGCGGAAGGAGTTGGAACAGACCAGTTCCGCAAGCCCGTCTGTGTTGTGGGCGTCGGTCTTCACGCCCGGCACGCCGCGCATCTCGTGCAGGACCACGGGCACGCCGGCCTCGGCGATCTGCCAGGCGGCCTCGGAGCCGGCGAGGCCGCCGCCGATAACGTGGATGGGCTTGAGAGTGTCCGTCATGGGCGGCTTCTAGCGGGGACGGAGGAAAGGGGCTAGATTGGTGTCAGGCTTGGGGAGGCTGGGATGGCACGATTTTCGATTGGAACGGCGATCGGCGAGGGCTTCGGCCTTGTCCGGCGACGGCCGATTTCGGTGTTTGTCTGGGGGCTGCTGATGGCGGGGCCGTCGGTGGCGAGCCTGGCATTGGTCCTGCCGATGCTGGGCGGGATGTTCGCCTCGATGGCTTCAGGCATGTCCGATCCAGAACAGGTCCATAACGCCATGATGGCCGACATGGCGCAGGTTCAGGGCATATCGTCGCTGCTGAATCTCGTGCAGATGGTCCTGATGGTGATCGTCTATACGGCGGTCATGCGTGCTGTGGTGCGACCCCGCGAAACCGCCTTCTTCTCCTTGCGACTCGGAATGGACGAACTGAGGGTCGCGGTCGTCGGTTTGGCGTTGATCGTGGGGAGCTATCTGGCGGCCCTGATCCTCGTTCTGCTGGGCGTCGGGATCGGGTTTGCGACCTGGGGTCTGGGCGAGCCCTACAACTGGCTGATCATTGTGGGCCTTTGCCTCGGGCTGATCCTCGCGATCTGGCTTGGTGCGGCGCGGGTGAGCCTGATCGCACCGGCCAGCGTCCTGCACCGGACCTTTGCCTTCGAGCAGGGCTGGAAGCTGGGGCGCGGTCGGACGGGTGCGCTGTTCGGCATGATGCTGCTGCTTATCCTGATCTTGCTGGTGCTGCAGGCGATCGTCTTCGGTGCCGGGGCGGCTGTTGTCATGGCCGGGGCCGGCGGTATGGACTGGGCCCGGATCCATGCGGCGGTCCAGGATGATCCGGTCGCGGCGCTGACGGCCCTGTTCAATGCCAACTGGCCATGGGTCACGCTCGCCGGCCTGGTCGTCGCGGCGCTCCACGGGGTTATTCTGACCTTGGGCATCGCGCCCTTCGCTTCGGCCTGTCGGCAGTTGTCCGCCGAGGTAGCGCCGGCGGCAGAAGACGGTCACTGACGAGGTCCGTGCGCACGGGCCACGGGATGAGCTAGGGTAGCCCGACAGTCGGGCGGGAGGATTCGATGGCGTTTTCAGCGACAGATGCTGTGTTCGAGGGCTTCAGGGTGGTGCGGCGGCAGCCGCTGACCCTGGTGTTCTGGTCCCTGTTCTATGCGGCGATCATGGTCGCGGCCTTCGCCATGATCGGCCCGTCCCTGATCGGTTTCGTCACGGCGACCGAACAGCTTGAGCAGTCCGGCGCGACCCCGACGTTGGAGGATTTCGCGCCCCTGTTCCAGATGATGGGTCTGCTGTTCGCGGTTCTGCTGCCGGTCAGTCTGATTGCCAGCGCCATGATCTATGCCGCCATAGCGCGCTCGGTCCTGCGACCGGGTGAGAGCGCCTTCGGCTATCTGCGCCTCGGCATGGACGAGGTCCGCGTCCTGGTGGTGTCCGTGGTTCTGTTCCTGGTCTTTACGGTCCTGCTGTTTGTCTCAAGCGGGCTGATCGGCGTGGCGGTCGGGATGACGGTCGCCGCGGAGACCCCGGCGCTTTGGCTTCTGGTGGTGCTGCTGGTTCTCGGGGCCATCGCCCTGTTCGCCTGGCTGTCCGTGCGCCTGAGCCTTGCCATCCCGATCACCATGGCCGAACGGCGGATCGCGATCTTCGACTCCTTCGGCGTCACCAAGGGACGCTTCTGGCCGCTGCTGGGTATGGCGCTGCTGGCCTGGGTGCTGAGCATGGTCGTCGGGCTGCTCGGCTCGCTGGTCGCCATGCCGCTGCAACTGGCAACCGGCGGCGGGATGGCGGCGCTGGAGGGTCTGGAAGACGAAAGCCTTCAGGTCATTCTCCAGGCGGCCTGGCCGGCGATCGCCGCCTGGATCCTGATCAATGCGGTGATGTCGGCCCTGCAGGTCGCGGTCATCTATGCGCCCTTCTCGGCGGCCTATCGCGACATCAAGGGCGCTGCGTCGGAATAGGGTGCCTGTCGCAGTGTCCGACCGGGGACCGCCGCTCTCGCGCGGCCGTCGTGTGGTCAATGTTCCCTGGCCTGCATCCATTGACCGGCGTCGGGGCCTCATGCCTGGACGGAACGTTGTCCGCTGACCCACGCCGAGGAGCGCCGTATGGCCGGTATTGAAATCTACGCCCCGCGCAAGCTGCGCCATCGGCGGACCTGGACGTTCGCCGCGATCTTGCTGGTGCTGGTCTTCATGGTTTGCGGAGAGGTCGGGGCCTATTTTCCGGCGGTCGCGACGGGCTTTGTGGAGCCGGGCGGCGGCGACGATGGCTGGCCGCAGATGGCTTATCAGCTCGGCGCTGCCTTCGGTCTGAGCGCCATCCTTGTCCTGCTCTGGGCGTGGCTGTTCGAACGGCGCGGGCCGGCGGCCCTGGGTCTGAACGCCAATGGGCCGGTGCGTTTCCTGCGCGGCTATCTGATCGGCCTGGCCTTTCTGGGCGGCGTGGTGGGGATCATCTGGGCGGCCGGGGGCTATGTGGTTGAGGGGGCAGGGGCGTTCGGCTCCGCCGCTGTCGGTGCAGCCCTGTTACCGATCGGCGTGCTGATGCTGGGCTTCGTCATCCAGGGATCGACGGAAGAGCTTCTGTTCCGCGGCTGGCTGATGCAGTTGATCGCCTCGCGGCACGGTCTGTGGATCGCGGTGATCGCCAACTCCGTGCTGTTCGCCCTGGCCCATGCCGGCAATATCGAGCCGTCAAACGAACTGTATGTCGGCCTCGTCAATATCGTTCTGTTCGGTCTGTTCATCAGCCTCTACGCCGTACGCGAGGGCTCGTTGTGGGGCGTCTGCGGCTGGCATGCGGCGTGGAACTGGCTGTTGGGTCTCGGCTTCGGTCTGGAAGTCTCGGGCCAGGTGATCGAGGCCACACCGCTGGTTACGGACCTGACGGGTGCTCCCGGCGCGGCCTGGTGGCTGACCGGCGCAAGCTTCGGTCCGGAGGCCAGTCTGGTGACGAGCGCCGTGCTGCTGATTGGCACGGTCGTGCTGATGGTGCGCGGCCGGACCCGCGACCATGGTGTGGAAGCGGCCCCCGATGCCGCTGCGGACGTGGCCTGAACCGTCAGGCGCTCTTCTTCAGAGCCGCCACCCGGTCCTTGCGGCGGGTTTCGTGGCGGTCGAGGATTTCCTTGAGGTATTTGCCGGTCCAGCTGCGCGGATTGGCGGCGACCTGTTCGGGGGTGCCGACCGCGACGATCTCGCCACCGCCGTCGCCGCCCTCGGGGCCGAAGTCGAGCAGCCAGTCCGCGACCTTGATGACGTCGAGATTGTGCTCGATCACGACGATGGTGTTGCCGTTGTCGACCAGTTCCTGAAGCACCTCGAGCAGCTTGCGCGTATCCTCGAAATGCAGGCCGGTCGTGGGCTCGTCGAGGATGTAGAGGGTCTTGCCGGTGGCCCGCTTGGACAGCTCCTTGGACAGTTTCACCCGCTGGGCCTCACCGCCCGAGAGGGTGGTCGCGGACTGGCCGACCTGGACATAGCCGAGGCCGACGCGGTTCAGGGTCAGCATCTTGTCGCGGATCGAGGGCACAGCCTTGAAGAAGGCGGCGGCCTCCTCGACCGTCATGTCGAGGACGTCGCTGATCGACTTGCCCTTGAAGACGATCTCGAGGGTTTCGCGGTTGTAGCGTTTGCCCTTGCAGACGTCGCAGGTGACATAGACGTCGGGCAGGAAATGCATCTCGATCTTGATCAGGCCGTCGCCCTGGCAGGCCTCGCAGCGGCCGCCTTTCACATTGAACGAAAAGCGGCCGGGGCCGTAGCCGCGGGCCTTTGACTCGGGCAGGCCGGCGTACCAGTCGCGGATCGGGCCGAAGGCCCCGGTATAGGTGGCCGGGTTGGAACGCGGGGTGCGGCCGATGGGCGACTGGTCGATGTCGATGACCTTGTCGAACATCTCCAGCCCCTCGATCCGGTCGAAGGGGGCGGGGGCGTCCGAGGCGTTGTGCAGCCGGCGAGCGGCGGCCTTGTAGAGGGTCTCGATGGTGAAGGTCGACTTGCCGCCGCCGGACACGCCGGTGATGCAGGTGAAGACGCCGCCCGGAATCTCGCCGGTGACATTCTTCAGATTGTTGCCGGTGGCGCCGCTGATGCGCAGCATCTTCTTGCGGTCGATGGGGCGGCGGCCGTCGGCGGGCAGTTCGATCTCGCGCTCGCCGGTCAGGTATTTGGCGGTCAGGGAGTTCCCGTTGGCCATGACCTCGGCCGGGGTGCCCTGGGCGCAGACCTCGCCGCCGTGGACGCCGGCGGCGGGGCCCATGTCGATCACGTAATCGGCGGTGAGGATGGCTTCTTCATCGTGCTCGACGACGAGGACGGAATTGCCGAGGTCGCGCAGGCCGCGCAGGCTTTCCAGCAGGCGGGAGTTGTCGCGCTGGTGCAGGCCGATGGACGGCTCGTCGAGGACATAGAGGACGCCGGTCAGGCCGGAGCCGATCTGGGAGGCCAGGCGGATCCGCTGGCTCTCGCCGCCGGACAGGGTGCCCGAGGCGCGCGACAGGCTGAGATAGTCGAGGCCGACGTTGTTGAGGAAGCGCAGCCGGTCGGTGATCTCCTTCAGGATACGGCGGCCGATCTCCATCTGTTTGTCGGTCAGTTTGCCGTCGAGCGCGGTGAACCAGTCGTGGGCGTGTTTGATCGACAGCCTGGAGACCTCGGCGATGTCCGTGGCCGCCACCTTGACCGCCAGGGCCTCTGGCTTGAGGCGTTTGCCGTGGCAGACCTCGCAGGGGGTCTCGGACTGAAAGCGCCCCAGTTCCTCGCGGACCCAGGCGGAGTCGGTCTCACGCCAGCGGCGCTCGAGATTCGGCAGGACGCCCTCGAAGGCCTTGGAGACCTCATATTTGCGGGCGTTGTCGTCATAGGTGAATTTGATTTTCTCGGAGCCGGTACCGCGCAGGATGACGGTCTGGGCCTTCTCAGGCAGGTCGCGCCAGGCCAGGTCCATCGAGAAGCCGTAGTGGCGGCTGAGCGACTGCAGGGTCTGGGTGTAGAGCGGGGACGGACCGCGCGACCAGGGGGCGACGGCCCCCTTGTGCAGGGTCTTGTCGCGGTCGGGAATGACCAGGTCGGCGTCGAAGGCCAGTTTGACTCCGAGGCCGTCGCAGGCCGGGCAGGCGCCGAAAGGATTGTTAAACGAGAACAGCCGCGGCTCGATCTCGCTGATGGTAAAGCCGGAAACAGGGCAGGCGAATTTCTCGGAGAAGGTCAGGCGACGCGGCTCCTTCTCGCCGTCAGCAACACTGGCCCATTCGGCCACGGCGATGCCGTCGGCCAGACCGAGGGCGGTCTGCAGGCTGTCGGCATAGCGGCTTTCAAGCCCGGCCTTGGTGACGATCCGGTCCACCACAATGTCGATGTCGTGCTTGAGCTTCTTGTCGAGGATCGGGGCGTCTTCGATGGCGTAGAATTCGCCGTCGATCTTGGCGCGCTGGAAGCCCACACGCTGCCACTCGGCCATTTCCTTGCGGTATTCACCCTTGCGGCCGCGCACGACGGGGGCCAGCAGCAGCAGCCGTTCGCCTTCGGGCAGGGCGGTCAGCTTGTCGACCATCATGGAGATGGTCTGACTCTCAATCGGCAGGCCGGTGGCCGGTGAGTAGGGGACGCCGACGCGCGCCCAGAGCAGGCGCATATAGTCGTGGATCTCGGTTACCGTGCCGACGGTCGAGCGCGGGTTCTTCGAGGTCGTTTTCTGCTCGATGGAGATGGCGGGCGACAGGCCCTCGATCAGGTCGACGTCAGGTTTGCCCATCAGTTCGAGGAACTGGCGGGCATAGGCGCTCAGGCTCTCGACGTAACGGCGCTGGCCCTCGGCATAGATGGTGTCGAAGGCGAGCGAGCTTTTGCCGGAGCCGGACAGGCCGGTCATGACCACCAGCTTCTCGCGCGGGATGTCGAGGTCGACGCCCTTGAGATTGTGCTCCCGGGCTCCGCGCACGCGGATGAAATTGTGCTTTTCGGTCATGGGGCCTGAAGGATGGGAGTCAGGGAAGGCGGCGGCACCGGGCAGGGCCCGATGCGAGCCCGCAATATGGGCATCAATCCGTGCTTTTCAGCAAGAACATTGTGAGAACATCAATATCAAAGGGGGCGGATGAAACAACCCGGAGCAAATCGTTGTTCCCGACTGAGAACGGCTGAGTCCGGGGCAGGCAGCCTTGCCCGGTCGATCCTCCCCGGCAAGGGGCCACAACCGTCGCATCTTGCCGTACGGGAATTACAACTGCCCGGATTCATTGACGCGGCGAGTTGCGATGGTATGATTAAGAAATCGTAACGATGCCCCGCGGCGCGGCTCGAAGCATCAATCACTACGCGCCGGGGGGCTCGCGACCATGAAGACGATAGCGGTGATGTCCTTGAAGGGTGGGGCAGGGAAATCGACCCTGTCTGTCCATCTGGCCGCGGCGGCGACGGCAGCCCGGCGGCGTACTCTCCTGGTCGATATGGACCCGCAGAGATCGTCGATAGACTGGGCCAGCGAACGGGCTTCGGAATGGCCCGTCGTGGTGGAAGGCCGCAGCGGGGTCCTGTTCACAACCCATTGCGCGGCGCAGCGGCAGGCTCTGGATCTCATGGTGATCGACACCCGGCCGTCGCTGGTGGCGGAGGCTGCGGAGGCTGCGCGCCTGGCGGACCTTTGCCTGATCGTGGTCCGCCCCTGCTATTTTGACGTCAAGGCGGTGGGTCGCACCGTTGAAATGATCTCGAACCTTCGCCGCGAGGGGATGTTCGTGTTGAACCAGGCACCGGTGCGCCGGAACGGAACCGAACCGCGCCTGATCCGCGATACCGTGGCCGCCCTGTCGGCCTATCGGTTCCCGATCGCGGAGGTCGGCCTGCGCCACCGTGCCGCCTATCAGAACGCGATGTGGCGGGGGCTGGGTGCGCAGGAAGCGCAACCTGACAGCCAGGCCGCGTTTGAGATCAACAGCCTCTGGGCCTGCCTGTCGGATCGGCTCTGGCCGGTCTCCGACGTGCGCCCGTATCGCGGCATGGCCCAGCCGGTCGAGGCGGATGCCCCGCTGGAGCTGGCGCTCGCCGGCTGAGGCCACGGTCCTGCGCGCGCGACCATCGAGGCCGAAAAAAAACGGGTAAATTGCTGGCTTGCGGCCGTTTCGCCGGGGATTTTGCGCTGTCTGACCTCCAGGCAAGGGGCGTGTCGATCGACTGATTGGGGTAATCGCTTGCCATAGCCCCGGGCAGACGCCATCATTCTTCTTCGCTTTACCTGAGTGGAGGCCGGACGATCATGATCAGCGCCCTGGAAATCGGTTTCGCCCTTTTCGCGCCGCTGCTCGTGCTCGCCTGTGTGATGTCCCGGCCTCGCCCGGTGCCCGTGCGTATCCGCGCGCGGACGCGTCGTGGTCCGCGCGACTAAGGGGCCAGCGCGGTCGCCGGATCAGAGACCGGCTTCAGGATGTGAGTGCCGGTTCGACGCGCGGCTTCACGCATTCGGATCAGTGGCCCGTCGCAGGGGTCGATGATCCAGGGTCAGGCGAGACCGGGAATGCCGGGACGCCGGGGACTTTTCAGCTCCAGCCCTCGACGGCACCGACGCGACGCGCGGTGACCGAACTCGGCCCAGCGGTGACAGGTTCCGCCGCCGGCCGGCCGAAGAGCCAGCCCTGGCCATAGCCGACGCCGAGAGACCGGATCGTCGTCTTCTGCTCCTCCGTCTCGATCATCTCCGCGATCGTCGACATCTTCAGGTCCGCGCAGAGTTCGACCAGATGGGAGACGAGATCGCGAGCCCGCTGGTCGCTGACGATATCGCGCACGAACCGGCCGTCGATCTTGACGGTGTCGGCGGGCAGGCGGTGAAGATAGTCAAGAGACGCGGCACCGACGCCGAAATCATCGAGACAGACCCGGATGCCGGCCCGGCGCAGGCCGGAGAGCCGCCGCGCCGCAGCCTCGATATCGGCGACCGCGGCCGTTTCGGTCACCTCGATGAGAATTCGTTTCCGGATGTCCGGCGTAGAGTTTGTGAGCCGGAGCAAGCCCTCGACATAGGCGTCTGAGCTCAGGGAAGCGCCCGAGACATTGACTGCGATCTTCGTCAGGGTGAACCCGGGGCGTCGCAGCTGCTGCAAGGTTTTTTCGACCACCGCGAGATCGAAGCCCTCGATCAGGCCCAGTTCCTCGGCGAGATGGATGGAATCGGCGGGTCCGCGGGACCCGAACCGGGCGAGGGCCTCGAAATGGTGGGTCACGCCGGTCGCAAGATCGACGATCGGTTGGTATTCGAGGGTAAACTCCCGAGCCTGAACCATGGAACGGAAACGGTCGGCCTGTTCCAGGGTCCGCTTCAGGCTCTCCGACAGGGCGGCTCCGGCACCGTCAATTCCGCCCTCCTTGATACAGGCCTCGAGGGCGAACCGGAGCGCCCGCACATTCGCGTCCGCCGAGATGACCCCGGGCAGTGCGGTCTCGGTGGTCCGGACCGCGAGGTCGAGCCCCTCGGCGGCGGCGGCGTCCCGGACCTCGCTCACAAGGTCCGACTTGTCCTCCGATCCACGCACCAGGGCGAACCGTTCGGGTGTCAGTTGGGCTGCGGAGGATCCGTCGATGGATGAGGCCTGAAGGACAGCCGCGACCCGAACCGCAGCGCGCTGTTGCGCCTCACCTTCAACGGCCAGTCCCGGGACTTCGACGAAGGCGACCGCAAGGGCTGCGTTCGCTTCGAGGAGCGAACCGCGGACACGCGTCAGCAGGCCGTCGGCGCTGAGGAGCTGCGGGGCTTCCGGGAGATCAAGGGTGAAGGGATCACCGTCATAGGTTATCGAGCAGGAAACAGACGGCGCGAGGTCGGGCAGTTGAAAAAATCGCAGGCGGGCCCGGCGAACGCGATCCGAACCACAGGCGATCAGTGTGTCGATCGGGGCGGTCCTGACATTCGGCCGGATTGACTTGAGGGCGTCGGCGAGCTGCTTCTGACCCGCCTTGCCGACAAGATCGGTCAGCCGGGTTCCGGTCCAGCTCTCAACCAAGGGACTCTGTGGGCACGGCGCGGCACCAAGCGCCATGCTGACGCGACCGTCCGCATCGAGCTCTACAAGTGTATCTGCGGCGGCGAAGGCCATGCCGAGAAGACGGACCTTGGTATTCATACCCTCGAGCTACCGTATGGATATGAAGACACGTTCGACGAAAAGGATTAACGGCGCGGTTAAGCCTGTCGGTTGAAGGCGACCGCGCGCCCGTCGCTGGCGTTGGCCCGACCTGATGCGCTGTAGGCTGAGGGGCTGCCGCGCTGGCCAGCGACTTCGGCTGCGATGGTGCGCACGAGGCCCTCCGAGACGATCCGGGCGGCCTCGACGGCACGGGCGTGACGGTTCAGGACGGCCTCGAAAGCCGTGGTCGCCTGGATCAGCCGGGCCCGATCTTGGGCGGAGGCGGCTGCGATCGAGGTGGGGTCCGCCTTCAGCTGGGCCGACTCCCGCCGGTAGGTATTGGCCAGGTCCTGGGTACCGACGAGGGCGGCGGCGGCGTCCTGTGGACGATTCGATTCAAAGACGCCCGTTTCCTCGGTCAGCCGGGCAGTCAGCCGTTGTGTCAGGTCGATCAGCTGGCGGACACGGACGGTGGCGTTCAGTGTGGCGGCGTCGGTCATTGGCCCTGCTCCTGCATCTTCAGCATCTGGGCGACGACCTGGTCGGCCAGGCCGATACCCCCGCCGCGGACGGCCTGTTTGGCCATGGCATCGACGAGGAACCCTCGCCAGGTGCCCTCGGCTTCACCGCCGCCGAAGGGGGCCTCGGTCGAAAGGCCCTCGAACATCGGCTTGAGCATCTGCGAGAGGAAGGAGGCTTCAAACGCCTCGGCGGTCTCGCGCATACGGGCCGTGACGACGCCCGGGGCTGCAGCCGGGGGCAGGGTGGCGGGGGAAACGACCGGATCGCTCATCACATCACCTCGATTTCGGCCTGGAGGGCACCGGCGGCCTTGATGGCCTGAAGAATGCTGATCATGTCGCGCGGGCTGACGCCGAGGGCGTTGAGGCCGTTGACCAGGGTCGAAAGCGAGGAACCACCGCGGACAATCCTCATCTCCCGGCCCAGTTCTTCCTCGATCACGATATCGGTCTGGGGGACCACGACGGTTTCGCCGCCGCGACTGAAGGGTTCGGGCTGGCTGACCGCGGAACTTTCCTGCACCGAGATGGTCAGATTACCCTGGGCGATGGCGACCGTGGAGATGCGGACGGACTCACCCATGACGATGACACCATTGACCTCGTCGATGATGACCCGGGCCGGGGTGTCGACCATGACCTCGAGGTTCTCGACCCGGCTGATGAAGCCTGCCATGCCCATCTGGCCAGGCGCGCGCAGGGCAACGACGGTGCCGTTCTCGGCCAGGGCGGTGTTCGGATAGACCTGGTTGATCGCGGCGGCCATGCGTTGGGCCGTGGTGAAATCGGGATTGCGCAGGGTCAGCCGGACCTCGTTCATGTTGGCGAGGTGAAAGCCGGTCTCGCGCTCGACCGTAGCCCCCGAGGCGATGCGGCCGGCCGTGGGGACGCCCCGGGTGACGGACGAGCCCGAGGACCCGCCGCCCGAGACGGCTCCGGTCTGGATCGATCCCTGTGCGACGGCATAGACCTGGCCATCGGCGCCCTGAAGGCTGGTCACAAGAAGGGTCCCGCCCAGCAGGCTCTTGGCGTCGCACATCGAGGCCACGCTGACGTCGATCCGGGCACCCGGCGTGGCGAAAGGCGGAAGCTCGGCCGTCACCATGATGGCGGCCAGGTTCTTGGCGTTGGCATTGGCCCCGCGAATATTCACGCCAAGCCGCTCGGTCATGCCTTCCAGCGACTGGCGGGTGAAGGGGCAGTTGCGCAAGGAGTCGCCGGTGCCGTTCAGACCGACCACAAGGCCGTAGCCGACCAGCTGGTTGGAGCGCACCCCCTCAACCGCGGCGATATCCTTGATCCGCGACTGGGCCAGGGCCGGGGACGTGAGTCCGGCCAGGGCGGCGGCGGTCAGGAGGGTGGCGAGCAGTTTCTGCATGGTCGGGGCGTCCGGAAGCGGTTGCGCCGGGTCTCATGCCAATCCCGTGCCGCGGAGAAACTGTCGTAAAAACAGAGGCTCGGCGGTCGCTGTCCGAACGGAAGACGGCAGAAACTGCCGGGCCGTTAACCAAACGGTGACGACCGGGCGACAAAGCTGGGACATGAGCTGGAATCGCTTGCCATGAAGGTTACAGGCCCGTCCGGACCGTCGTCGTCACCGGGGCCCCGGGCCGCCCGTACGAGCGGCAGCTTCTCCGTGCCGACCGGCGGAACGACGTCCGGCGCCAGCGCGACGGTTTCCGCCCCCGCACCGTCCGCCGTGACCGATGCCGCGGCCCTGATGGCGCTGCAGGGGGTCGAGGACGCGACGGAACGCCGTCGGCGCGCGATCCGGCGTGGGGGTGGTCTGCTGGACCGGCTGGAGGAGCTGAAACTGGCCTTGCTGACGGGTGAGGCGGGCGAGGGGGCCCTCGATCGGCTGACGCGGACGCTGCGTGAAGAGCGCCCGGATGACGCTGATGCCGCGCTGAACAGCCTGCTGGATCAGATTGATCTGCGGGCCGCCGTGGAACTGGCCAAGGCCGAGTTACGCCGCACTGCAACATAAACACCCGAAATTCCTTGTGAAACTCGGGCCCGGGGACCACGGGTGATGAAGAAATGTCACGCTCGGGCGCTGACTGCAGGCTTCACAGGTCACGCCCGCGCGAGCGTTGTTGCCGCGACTCTCCGACCTCCCTATAGGCAGGGCTGCGCCACAGGGGGGCGCTGCTAAAGACCGTGAGTGCGAACTATGACCGCATTGGCGTCTGCGATTGTCGAGCCGGCCGGGTACAGGCCGTCCGACGACGAGCCGTTCATGAGCGAGCGGCAGCTGGCCTATTTCAAGGGCAAGCTGATGGACTGGAAGGATGATATCCTTCGCGAGTCCAAGGGGACCGTCATCAATCTGAAGGCGGAGACGGAAAATCATCCGGATCTGGTGGACCGGGCGTCTTCGGAGTCCGATCGCGCCCTGGAATTGCGCACCCGCGACCGCCAGCGCAAATTGATCTCCAAGATCGATGAAGCGCTGCGCCGGATCGAGGACGGCTCCTATGGCTATTGCGAGGAGACCGGCGAGCCGATCAGCCTCGGACGGCTGGAAGCCCGCCCGACGGCGACGCTATCGGTCGAGGCCCAGGAGCGGCATGAGCGCCGTGAACGCGTGCACCGGGACGACTGATCCCGTCCATTCAGACGGCGTTCATTGCACAATGGTTTTTTGCCCTTGAAACAGTTTCAGGGGGAAAGCGATGCGTGAATGGATGGTCATCGGATTGGGTGCGCTCGCCCTGGCCGGGACGTCTCGGGCCCAGGACGCCGCGCCTGAACCGGGGTTTCATCAATTGTCCACCGGTTCGGGCCTTTATATGTATCACCAGATCAAGGCTGACTGCGGGACGGTCGAACACGGCCATGGCAGGAACGCGGTCTGGGGCCTCTGGCGCATGCCGCTGGCTGAAATCCTTGAGGATGGGCCCGAAGAACGCCCGGACGGGGGAGCCATCCTGACATTCCGCTGCGCCGATGGTTCGGACTGTATCCAGAGCGGTGCTTATCGGACCACGCCCGACCGGATCGGGACCCACGCCATCCCCTTTGAAACGATGGACGGCGCGAGACAGTTGGCCACCGCGATCGCGAACCTGAAGGTCGCCTGCAGCAACGCCGTCTGACCGGATCTACCGCCGGCGTCCGGTACGGCTGCGCTTCCCGGGGCTGAGACCACATGGACGGCTCGCCTTGACTTGGTCGCAAGGGAGCGCGACCTAGCCGCCTCCCAATTGAGGTCTTCTGCGCTCCATGTCCGTCAAAGTCCGTTTCGCCCCGTCGCCGACGGGTAAGCTGCACGTCGGCAATGTCCGCACCGCTCTCGTGAACTGGATGTTCGCCAAGGGGCAGGGCGGCAAATTCGTGCTGCGCATCGATGACACCGATCTGGCCCGCTCCACCCCTGAATTCGAACAAGGGATCGAGGACGATCTGACCTGGCTGGGGCTGGTCTGGGACGAACGCTACAACCAGTCGAAGCGGTTCGACCGCTATGAGGAGGCGGCGGCGCGGCTGAAAGCCGCCGGTCGGCTCTACCCCTGTTACGATACGTCTGAAGAGCTGGATCGCCGCCGCAAGGTGCAGCTGTCGCGCGGCCTGCCGCCGATCTACGACCGCGCGGCGCTGGAACTGACCGACGCCGAGAAGGCAGCCTATGAGGCCGAGGGGCGGCGTCCGCACTGGCGTTTCAAGCTGGAGGGCCGCCGCGTGGCCTGGGAAGATCTGGCACGCGGCCACGCCGAGGTGGACACGACCTCGATGTCGGACCCGGTGCTGATCCGCGAGGACGGCCTGTTCCTCTACACCCTGCCGTCGGTCGTCGATGACATCGACATGGCCATCACCCACGTCATCCGCGGCGAGGACCACGTCACCAACACCGGGGCGCAGATCGAGATCTTTGAGGCCCTGGGCGCGACCGTGCCCGGCTTCGCCCATATGCCGTTGCTGGTGGGGGCCGATGGTCAGGCGCTTTCCAAGCGGCTGGGCTCGCTGTCGATCGCCGAGATGCGCGATCAGGGCTATGAGCCGATCGCCATCACCAGTCATCTGGGCCGGATCGGCACGTCGGACCCGCTGGAAGTCGGGGCGTCGGTCGAGGCCCTCGGCAGCAGCTTCGCCTTTTCGAAAATGGGGCGTTCGCCGGCGCGTTATGACACGGCCGATCTGGACCGGCTGAACGCGCAGTCGCTGCATGTGATGGACCATGCGGTCGCCCGGCCGAGGCTGGCCGAACTGGGTGCCGATCTGGGCGAGGCCTTCTGGAATGGCGTGCGAGGTAACCTTCAGAAATTCGCTGATGTCGTTGAAATGGCGGCGATCGTGCGGGGTCCGATCACGCCGGTGATCGAGGACGCGGCCTTTGCGGCGGCGGCCCTGGCGGCCCTGCCGGAGACCATCGACGAGACCCTGTGGCCGGTGTGGACGAACGCGGTCAAGGAGGCCACGGGTGCCAAGGGCAAGGCCCTGTTCATGCCGCTGCGGATGATGATCACGGGCCAGTCGCATGGCCCGGACATGGCGACCCTGGCACCGATGATCGGCCGTGAGCGGATCGTGCAGCGGCTGAAGGGCGAGGCGGCCTGAGGCTGCTCCGTCCTGATTTCGGAAACAAAAAAGGCCGCCCCTCGCGGGGCGGCCTTTGTCGTTCAGGGCCTGAAAGTGATCAGGCGTTGCAGGCCGCGATCTGTTCGGCGGTCAGGGCGACGCCCTTGTAGCTGAACGACGACACGGCGCCGAAGCGGGCCACGACGCGGCGGCAGGCGCGGGTCGCGGGCTGGTTCGCGCCGCCGGTAGCGGTGCAGGTCGAGCCGGTGCAGCTCCAGGACGCGCCGTCGATGATGGCGCGGGCGGCGGGGGCGCGGGCGGCGTCGACGAGGACGGCGCTGGTGGCCGGGCTCGAATTTGGGGACTGGGCGAAGGCGGGGGCGGCGGCGAACAGGGCCACAGCAATGAGCAGAGCACGCATGGGGAGGTCTCCGGTTGGCGGGAGCGGTCATCCGTCCCGTGGTGGAAGTGTCCGTTGTTTTACGCAACTGTCAAGGTGCGTCTCTTAAAGAAACGCACAACGACGTTTGACTGAACCTTGATTACTTATCGCCGATCATGTTGCAAGTGCGGCATGTCGTCGGCGGCCTGCATGGCTTCGATCGAGGCCTCGACCGTGTCGCAGACAACCCAGGCCTGACGGAAGCCGGCGGGGGTCATGCCCTCGGCGATACTGTGCTCCAGGACCGCCAGGAGCGGCTGCCAGAAACCATTCAGATTCAGAAAGATGACCGGCTTTGAATGCAGGTCGAGCCGCTTCCAGGACAGAACCTCTATGACCTCCTCGAGCGTCCCGACACCGCCCGGCGCGACCACGAAGGCGTCGGACTGGTCGTACATGATCGTCTTGCGCTCATGCATTGAGGGCACGATCACCGTCTCCACATCGTCAAACAGGCGTTCGCGGCTGCGAAGGAAGCCCGGCATGACGCCCAACACCCGGCCGCCGGCCTCGTGGGCCGCGCGGGCCGAGGCCCCCATGAGGCCAACGCCGCCACCCCCATAGACCAACCGCCAGCCGGCCCGGGCCGTCTGCTCGCCAAACGCGCGGGCCGCCTCGGTATAGGCCGGATCAGAACGATCTGAGGAGCCGCAGAACAGGCAGACAGACTTTCCGTCGAAAGGCTGGATGATGACGGGCGAGGGCGTATTGGCGGTCGAAGACATGGGGCCTCGGGAACGGATGGAAGACAACGGTCGCCTCGGCGCGCTATCTGGGTGGCTCTTCCTAGCGGTCGGGTGCATGCGATGAAACGGGCCCTGTTCGGCAAGGTGGCGGCAGCGGTCCTGCTGAGCACTGCGGGCGCAGCCTGTTCGCCACCCGCCGCGCTTGAGGCGGAGGCGGCGCGCGAGCCGGCCTCCCTGGCCGGGTGGACCCGGCCGCCGATGATCCGTTCGGTGCAGCGTGTGCCGGGCGGTCTGGTTTTCACAGGACAGGCCGAGCCGGGCACCCGGGTGGTGCTGCGCAGTGATACGGGACCAGCCCATGCTGCTGCCGCAAACGATCAGGGGCGGTTCGAGATTCGAATCACCGCGCCGACCGGTAACCTGCTGCTGCGGCCCGAAACCCAGGTCGGACAGGACGCCGCCCCGGCACCCGAGCGGCTCCTGATCGTGGCGGGCGGTCAGGGCCCCGTCGCGATCCTGCGCACCGGTGGACCGACGCGGCGACTGGACCGGGCTCCGGCACTGGGTGCGGTCGACAGTGATGGGCGGATGCGTCTGGCGTCGGGTCGCAGCGCGCCGGGCGGCGCACCTGTCGAACTGGAGGCCGGGGGGCAGTCCGGACGCGTCACACCGGACGCGGCGGGGCGCTGGAGTCTGGTGCTGGCCGCTTCTGCCGGACCGGACGAGATCCGGGTCGGCGGGCGACCCTTCTCCTGGCCGGGGGACGGAGCCGGTGGAGCCGGCACCGGGACCCGGGTCGAGCGCGCCGGCCAAGGCTGGCGGGTGTCATGGAGTGGACCGGGAGCGGGTCGGCAGGTGACCTGGCTACCGGATGCCGAGGAGTCAATTAACGATCGATTAATCAAATCAGGACATCGGAGGGATGTCTTCCGTTTCGGGGACACCCACCATCACCGAACTTCTTGAGCCCGGCGCTTGCGTCGGGCTTCTTTTTGTCCGGGATCGGGGTGGGAAAGAGTGGCTCCGCGGGTAGGATTCGAACCTACGACCAGCCGATTAACAGTCGGCTGCTCTACCACTGAGCTACCGCGGATCACTTCCCCTCGGGGAGGCGGGCGCTATAGCAGCGGGAGTCAGACTGACGCAACGGGAAATATCCGATCTTGGCCCTGATCCGCATCGACCAGCCCGACGATCCGCGTATCGCCGGCTTCCGCGACATCCGTGAAAGGGATCTGACGGGCCGGCTCGGCCTGTTCCTGGCGGAGGGCGAGGTCGTGCTGAATGTGCTCCTGTCGGACCGGTCGCTGTGCCGCCCCGTTGCCGTCCTGCTGGACACCAAACGGGTCGACGGGCTGGCAGGACTGCTTGCGCGGGTGACGAAGGGCACGCCGGTCTATTTGGCGAGCCAGGCGGTTCTCGACAGGATAGCCGGCTTTCATCTGCATCGGGGCATTCTGGCGCTGGGCGAGAAGCCGTCGGTTCGGACCCTTGAGGCCTGTCTGCAGGGGACGGGACCCGACGCCGTCGTCGTTGCGGCCTGTGGCATCGGCAACCACGACAATATGGGCGGGGTGTTGCGGAACGCAGCGGCGTTCGGGGCCGGGGCGGTTCTGCTGGACGCCCATTGCTGCGATCCCTTCTATCGCAAGGCCATACGGGTCTCGGTGGGGGCGGCGCTGCGGACGCCGATGGCGACCGGACTCGACCCGCTGGCGATGGTCGAGCAGCTGAAGGCAGCGGGATTCAGGGTGCTGGCGCTGACGCCCGGCGCGTCAGACCCTCTGGATGCGATGCAGAGGGGCGGCAAGGTCGCCCTCGTGCTGGGGCCCGAGGGGCCGGGCCTGTCGGCGGCGGTGTTGGAGCGGTGCCAGCCGGTCGGAATTCCGATGTCAGGAGGCTTCGATTCCCTGAACGTTTCGGTCGCCTGTGGAATTGCCCTGCATCATTTCACCAGACGGGCGTGAATCGATCACGGAATTGCGATTAACGCTTTGTACACCTTGATGAAGCGGCGGACCTGTGTCGCTGTAGGGTGTCCGGGGGGAGTTCAACCATGTTCGGTGGCGTTTTCGTCTTTATTCTCCGCAACGCGCGCGTCGCGCTGGCGGTCGCTATCGTCGCTGCGGGCGTCGGTGCCGCCAGTATCATCGGCTGGATGACCGCACCGGTCGCCTGAGCGGGGGGCGGCCGCATCTCTCAGTCGGTTGGTCCGACCTTGCTGACGGCGGTCGCTGCAGCCTCTCGCGACCGCCAGAGGATGCCGCAGACGAGGGACAGGATAACCGCGTCGCCCCAGACGTAGTAGGCTGTGACATAGGCCCACTGCTCGAGCTGTGAGAAGCGGACGAAGGCCAGATGGTTGGCCATCAGCAGGAACTGGAAGGCGGTCGCCCAGATCGTCCACCTGCGGCCCGAGTAGATTGTCAGATAAAGCAGAAACAGCATC
>Ga0114980_10000821_pt1 | contig 22228 bp, 24 predicted proteins | sample S_140806_EF_Meta_FD_87018 | JGI IMG/M metagenome (GOLD analysis project Ga0114980, IMG submission 87018) | Freshwater microbial communities from Lake Simoncouche, Canada to study carbon cycling - S_140806_EF_MetaG | ecosystem: Environmental > Aquatic > Freshwater > Lake | place: Lake...
AGCAGCAAATCTGGTGTGGATCACAAGCGTGGTTTGGCCATACCGGGATCAGTTTTGATCGACGCCAATAAAGACCGCCTGGAAGTACAGATGTTGAATCAAACAGGACAAGTTCTAGACCAATTCTTGATCAAGAAATAATCTTAACTTCACTATCAAAGCAGTCAGACAATGTCTGACTGCTTTTTTTCATTTGCAAAATGCAAAATTAAATTTTTCTAAGACAAAGACTCAAGTGGCTGGCATGTGGAAAAAAATTGTCTCTTTGTGCTGCATGTTCTGGTGTGCATTCAGCATTTTGGCGCACCCTGGCATTCATGAACAAGTGGAACAGTTAAATGAGAGATTGAAGAAACAGCCTACTTATCAACTTTACGCTCAGAGAGCTCATTTGTATTTTGAAGGAGGGCAAATTGATCTGGCTTTCAAAGACCTCGAGATCGCTTCCAAAATGGGGCCTAAAGAGCCTTTGCTTTTTGAATATGGCAATGTTTATTTGGCGAAAAATCAGTATGAAAAAGCTCTGAAGCACTTCAACCAATTTATCAAGTTCAACAATAAGTTGCCCGAAGTATTTCTAGCACGTGCAAAAGCACTTCAACAATTAGGGCGATCTGAAGAAGCCATAGAAGACATCAAACATTCACTTCAAATGCATCCATCGCCCCACCCTGGCTTGTACATTGAGGCTGCCAATTTGGCAGCTTTAAATAAAAAAGACCCATTGGAATCGGCGCTAAACTTATTAGACGAAGGAATACAAAAAATTGGCGTGCAAGGTCAATTGCAAGAACGCGCCATTGAATTGCTCATGAATCAGAATCGACAACCTGAGGCCTTGGCTCGAATGGTGCTTCTTGGCAAAGAAAGAAATCACAACATATTTTGGCGACACGACTACGCATTGTTATTGGTCAAATCAGATAAGTCTACTGAAGCCCAAGCAGAGCTTAAACGCGCTCTAAAGGAGTCGAGAGGCATGAGCAGTCCAGCAGTGCAAGAGCTCAGGTTGAAAATTGAACAACAATTAAGTCAGATTAAAAAATGACTCACAAGTTTCAAAATTTCATTTTGAGATTTGGACTGGGCTTGCTTTTAGGCCTGTGTATTTTCTTGGCCAACATCCATTCGGCTTTGGCGCATGAATCCATGCCATCGATTCTAAGCATGGCTTTGAAAGCACATGGTGAACTCAACCTTACAGTTGAAGTAAGCCAAGGGGCGGTAGATAAGTTTTCAAAAGAACCCAATGCACACAAATTGTTGGCACAGCATTTACCACAATTGATTAAATTGAAAAACGATTCAGGCGATCTTCTTGAACTAAGTTTGAAAGAAGAAACTCCGTCTAAAGTATTGTCTGACGTCAAACCTCATTTGGCGGATTTCAAATATGTTTACACTGTAATGGCTCAACAGCCTTTGTCGACCATGACAATGATATGGCCCCAGGTCTTGGGAGACGCGGTTCTCAAATTAAACGAGCATTCGGCCCAAGCCACGACCCTTTGGGTCAAAGGTGACGTGGAATCCGAAAATTTTTCTCTCTTAGCAAAAACAGAACAGAGCTTCTTTGATTTTGTAAGCATTGGGTTTCAGCATATCTTGCCGGAGGGCTTAGACCATATACTTTTCATTTTAGGCTTGTATTTTTTTTCTACCCAACTCAAGCCATTGCTTCTTCAAATTTCAGCATTCACACTAGCGCACACGGTCACCTTGTTCATGGCCACTTTGGGAATTTTGAACATTGATGGAGCCATTGTCGAGCCCATCATTGCATTGTCAATAGTCTACATTGCAGTGGAAAATTTAAGAAATACCAGCTTAACTCATATGAGGCTAGCCCTTGTATTTGGGTTTGGATTGCTACACGGTTTGGGCTTTGCGGGGGCGTTGTTCGAAATTGGGTTGGAAGCTCAAACCTTTTTCAGAGACTTAGTAGCATTCAACATCGGCTTAGAACTGGGCCAAGTATTCGTTGTATTTGTCATGCACATTGCCTTGGGCTTTTGGTTTGCCAAGCAGCCTTATTGGAATTCAAAAATTAAAAGGCCTTTGTCCATCTGCATAGCAGCAACCGGTTTTATTTGGTTTTTACAAAGAATTTGATCACGTCTGGCCAAGTTAAATATGGATTTTTTTCTGAGATATCTTTAAATCAAATGCGGGGCGCTTTTGTAAAAAGTGGGCACTGGAGAGGAGAAGCTCACGACCGCTACATAGAACTGTACAAAAAAGCGATGCTGACTCGTGACGCAGCCGTGCGAAAACCAATTTATCATGAGATGCAGCGCATACTTCATCAGGAAGTACCAGCTATATTGCCAGCGGGCGGTGATTCCATATTGGTGAAACGAAAATATATTCGAAATCTTTCTTATCATCCGCAAATATGGTCAATTAAATTTGATGAAGTTTGGAAAAATGATCCTATGAAAAACAACCCTTTTTTGCATCCAGGTCAATTTTTTAAGGGCAACCTACATACGCATTCGAATATATCTGATGGGAAATTATCTCCTGAAGAAGTTTGCCGTAGGTACCAAGAAAATGGCTACGACTTCATCTGCCTTTCGGATCACTTTTTACCGGTGTACGACTTTCCTGTCAGTGATACCCGTGCGTTTAGAACATCAAACTTCACAACCATCTTAGGCGCCGAGGTTCACTTACCCTCCACCTCAATTGGGGAAAAGTGGCATATCTTGGCTAACGGGCTTCCACTTGATTTTGAACCTCCCAAACAAAATGAGCGAGCGCCTGATTTAGCGGCAAGATGTGCTGACGCAGGTGCATTCGTCACCATCGTTCATCCAGAGTGGTATGCCATTGGCGTTGAAGATGTTCTCAGCATCGAATCAGCTCATGCCATTGAGGTTTACAACCATACCTCAGCTCTGCGAGCTGCAAGGGGAAATGGTTGGGGTTTATTAGATCAATTGCTTTCTAGAGGTCATCATTTGAACGCCCTGGCAACTGATGACGCCCACTTTCAAATTGACGATGCCTTCGGAGGCTGGGTGATGGTTAAAGCGCAAGATCGTGATCCTGATGCACTTTTAACAGCTCTCAAATCTGGCCATTATTATTCGACTCAAGGGCCAGAAATTCACGATATTCGATTTGAAGCAGATGAAGTTATTGTTGATTGTTCGCCCGCATACGGCGTATACCTGCTAGGCAAAGGATCACGCGCAGTACAAAGTGAAGTTCGAGGTCAAACGACTGCAAGGCTTGCTGCATCTCGCATGGGTAAAGGTGGAATGATGCGCGTCACAGTGGTTGATGATAAAGGTCGGGCTGCATGGAGCAATCCAATGTGGCGACCTGAATGAATCAACCACGCCTGGTTTTGTCACTGAACTTTTCTTTCACATTTTTGTAGGTCCTTTTATGATGATCAATCGCCGCATCGTTCTTGCCTTAGCAGCTTCCAGTGTTTTGGCTGTTTCTGCTCAAGCTCAAGACTGGAAGGCCAAATACCCCGAATTGGTTTTTGCCGTCGCTCCAGCTGAAAACGCAGCGCAAGTATCTGAGCGTTATAAAGATTTCCTTGCCTATTTGTCAAAAGAAATTGGCGTGCCTGTGAAGTTGCGCGTTGTGGGTGACTATGCAGCGGTCATTGAAGGCCAACGTGCCGAGCAAATTCACATTGCTGGCTATGGTCCTGCTTCTTACGCTCGTGCTCGCATGATTGGCATAAAAACTACCCCCTTTGCCATTGAAGTTTTCAAGGGTGGTGTAAAGGGTTATTACGCTGTGTTTTATGTCAAGGCCAACTCACCTTACAAAACCATTGCTGATTTGAAGGGCAAGAACTTAGGCTTGGTCGATCCCAATTCAACATCGGGTAACAACGTACCACGCCTTGCAATGCACGGCATGAAAATCAACCCAGAGGAGTATTTCAGCAAAGTGGTTTACACAGGTAGCCACGTGAATGCTGTGATGGCTTTGAACCAAGGCACTGTCGATGTGGCTGCGAACTGGTGGAACAATGACACAGACTCAGAACTTGTTCGCATGGCTGACAAAGGCATGGTCAAAAAAGAAGATTTCCGAATCATTTTCAAGTCAGAGCAAATTGTGAACCCAACTGTTGCTTACTTAGACAGCCTACCTGATGATCTGAAAAAACGCATCGAACAAGCTTACTTGAATGCTGCTCAAAAAGACAAAGCTGCATTTGACAAGCTGTCCGATGGCAAGAACGAGCCTTTCCAAACTGTGACACACGAAGCTTATTTGCCAGTTATCGAATTGAACAAGTTCGTCGACAGCTTGCGCAAGCGTTAATCTGCTGCCTTCGGGCTCCAACTGCTTTTAAATAGTTAATTTGGTGGGCGATGCAAGTTTCGAACTTGCGACCCCTGCAGTGTGAAGACTTCTTTAGACCACTACTTTCCCCAATGAATTCATTGAGTTATCTACTTCTTGGCAACTCAAAGTAGCATAGAAGTAGTATGTTTGTGAAATTAAATTACTATTGATTTTTCACAGATGAAATTCTTCAGTTTCATGTCTAAGCTTTTTGATTGACTCGCTTTGAAAGTTCTTCAGCCGATTCTTTCCGCTCGCTGTATCGATCTAGTAGATATGGTGCGACATCACGAGTTAGAAGTGTGAACTTAACCAACTCCTCCATCACATCAACCACTCTGTCGTAATAGGCTGATGGCTTCATGCGCCCATCCTCCTCAAACTCTTGAAATGCTTTAGCAACAGAGCTTTGATTTGGAATTGTGATCATACGCATCCAGCGCCCAAGGATTCGCATTTGATTAACAGCATTGAATGACTGAGAACCTCCAGATACTTCCATCACGGCTAAGGTTTTTCCTTGTGTAGGACGAACAGCGCCTATGGATAATGGAATCCAGTCAATCTGACTTTTCATGATGCCGGTCATGGCCCCGTGGCGCTCTGGTGAGCACCAAACCATGCCTTCAGACCAAGCCGCCAGATCTCTTAACTCTTTGACCTTGGGGTGCGTATCCGGTGCAGCGTCAGGTTGTGGAAGATCCAAAGGATCAAACACCCTCACCTCTGCACCCATAACTTCAAGCAACCTAGCTGCTTCCAGCGTTAATAGCTTGCTATAAGAGCGCTCGCGCAAGGAGCCATACAACATCAATATTCTTGGTGGATGCGTTGACACCTGGTTCGGTGATAACAAGGACTGCTGCGGAATCTTGAAGCAACTATCATCAAGGTTCGACATTTGATCAGAAAAATTAGACACGCAAGCCCTTATCATTGATCACAACTTCACCGTCTTCTTTTGTAAATGCGCCGAGCTGGCGCTCTACAAGAATATCAAGGACTACTTCAGAAGGACGACACAACTTTGTTCCAAGTGGAGTTACCACAATTGGACGGTTGATCAAAATGGGATGCGCAATCATGAAGTCCAACAGTTCTTCGTCAGACCATTTTGCGTCACCTAAATCTAGCTCTTCATAGGGTGTGCCCTTTTGACGAAGCACATCCCTGACAGGAATGCCCATATCAGCGATCAGCTTATTGAGCTGTTCCTTTGAAGGAGGCGTCTCTAAGTAAAGCACCACCTCAGGTTCAACGCCTGAATTTCGAATCAGGGCTAATGTATTGCGAGATGTACCGCACTTTAGGTTGTGATAAATTTTAACCATATCAATTCTTAGTGACCGTTTTGGTGGTCGGACTTTAATAAAGTATGAAGTAGTAATCCGAGAAATCCGCCAACGATCTGAGCAGCAACAAAGGCAGGAACATCGGAGGGTGAAATGCCTGCAAATGTATTAGAAAACATGCGACCGAAAGCAGCTGCTGGATTTGCAAAAGATGTACTTGCAGTGAACCAATATGCCGCACCTATATAGCAAGCAACAATAGATGATGCCTTGCCTTCAGGAGAGCGCAAGATGACAAAAAGTAGACCACCTGTAGCTACTGCTTCAGCAAACCATTGTGCTGGGCCTGTTCTTAGTTTTGTAGACAATTGCAATATTTCAAGCTCAAACATTGCATGTGCAATCCAGGCACCCAACGCAGCGCCAATAAGCTGTGCGAGGATATAGGCCATCAAATGATGACGCGCTAAGTCCTTGCGATAGGCCATGACCATAGACACCACTGGATTGAAATGCGCGCCACTAATTGGGCCCAGCGTCTCAATCAACACGTAGAGTGCGAAGACCGTAGCAAATGTATTTGCTAGAAGTGCAACGGCAGTGTTTCCGTCTGCCAACTGCTCGGCCATAATGCCTGAGCCGATGACGGCACACAGCAAGGCTGCCGTGCCAACAAGCTCTGCAAAATATCGTCTCCAATGGATCATTTTTTAGCAAGATCTCGGGCTGTATTTTCCAATGCCATTTTGCTCAAACTGGTCAAAGGAAGGCTGGTAAAAATTTCAAGGCGACGTTTAATTTGAAAAAGTGTTTGCGTGAAAGCTTCCATTTTTTCAGCATCAGTGCCTGTTCCCTCAGAAGGATCGGCATAGCCCCAGTGAGCCGTAGCAGGTTGACCTGGCCAATAAGGGCAAACTTCACCAGCCGCGTTATCGCAAACTGTGATGACCAAATCCATGTGTGGTGAGTTTGGCTCTGCAAATACATCCCAACTTTTACTGCTCAACCCTTCAGTTGAAATACCAGCCTTTTGCAAAGTCAAAATGGCCATTGGGTTGGGCGTTTGATTTTCTCTTGGACTACTGCCAGCTGAATATGCTTTGAATTTTCCTTTGCCCAAATGATTGAGCATTGCTTCAGCCAAGATGCTGCGAGCTGAGTTGTGGGTACAAAGAAAAAGTACGTTCAATGGTTTGGCTTCATTCACTTTGGATTCCTTCGAGTTAGCAGGTTTTACAAATCGCTTCAGGGCTGACTTCGCAGACTTCCCCTTGGCAACAGTTTTGGGATAGATAAGTCAGCACAGCATTCATGCGATCGAACTGCGCACGGTAAATTAGGTTGCGCCCACTGCGCTCTTGAGATATCAAGTCTGCGTTCATTAACTCTTTCAAATGAAAAGAAAGAGTGTTTGCAGGCATGCCCAATGCTTCAGCCAATAAGGCTGGTGTGAGACCTTCACTACCCTTCACAACCAGCGCGCGAAAAATCTGGAGCCGATTAGGCTGAGCGAGAGCTGCAAGTGCTTTGATGACGAATTTATCTTCCATAATTCAAATGTAATAGAAATATGTGACAATTTTACTTCGTCAAATAATGAATTACTTTATAGTTATTAATTTCAAAAATTTGTACTTTTATAGGGTCAAGCGTAAAGACTATTTACGCTTGTGAGTTTTGAACTTTTATGCTTGTCGCAAACAAAACTGACTGAACTTATTCAGAAATGAATTCCGGAAAAAGCGTTTTGAATAGCGCTCTGGATACCATTTTTTGATGGATTCAATCAACAAAGGAATGTCTTCTCGACGCAGTTTCTGTCCGGTGTAACCGTCTGGAAAAGGGACAATCTTTTCAAGTTCAGATATTTCTGGCCACTTCATTTGCTACCCACCTTAGTTGCTCACGTAGCGTGAGCATATTCATTTTCGTAAGCGAAAGATATTACGCTTTTCCCTCAAACCTACACTGAAGAATAAAGAAAATTTGAGACGAAAAAAATGCTTCCGAGGGAAGCATATCTAAAATTTCTAGAATTGAAATCCTGAAAATTACCTAAGATATTGATAGTCTTCAAGATTTTGTTTGGTGGTGGGCGATGCAAGTTTCGAACTTGCGACCCCTGCAGTGTGAATGCAGTGCTCTACCCCTGAGCTAATCGCCCTATCGCTTTTTCAGCGTAGCCTTAAATTATGCCATGGAAAATTGGCCAAATTCAAGGTTTTTGAGGCTTCAAGCCGAGGCCAACTGCCGCCAAATGGTCTTGCCACCACTTGCTTTGTCCAATTGTGCCAATTGTTCTTCGTGGGCTGCATGCTCTTGGGCATTGGCTTGAATTACAGGCAATACGAAACCAGACAAGTCAACAGAGACATCCGAGCCTGACTTCCCTTCGTCGCCGCCCGCATCAATGAGCAAGGCTTCTTGGCCGCGGGTGAGGTTGATGTAAACATCGGCCAACAGTTCGGCATCGAGCAAGGCGCCGTGCAAGGTGCGGCCAGAGTTGTCGACACCCAGACGGTCACACAGTGCATCGAGGCTGTTGCGTTTGCCTGGGTACATTTGCTTGGCCATGACCAAAGTATCAACCACGCCTTGTACATGCTGAGTGAAAGGTTTGTGGCCCGCAATTTCAAGTTCTTTGTTTAAAAACCCAACGTCAAAGGCGGCGTTGTGAATGATGATTTCGGCGCCATTCACATAGTCCAAAATTTCTTGAGCCACACTTTCGAATTTAGGTTTGTCGCGCAAAAACTCGTTGCTGATGCCGTGAACTTTGAGGGCATCTTCATGGCTGTCACGCCCTGGGTTGAAATAAAAATGCAAATTGTTGCCGGTGAGCTTTCTGTTAACAAGCTCCACACAGCCCAACTCAATCACACGGTCTCCGCCTTCTGCCGAGAGGCCGGTGGTTTCGGTGTCTAAAAATAATTGGCGCATGCTCTAACTGTAAACGCTATTCGGGCCAGAAATATTTCAGTGGTTTTCTTTGGCGTGGTTGATGGTGTACTTGGGAATTTCAATCACCACATCTTGCTTGCCCATGAAAGCTTGGCAGCTCAAACGCGAGTTGGGCTCTAAACCCCAAGCACGGTCTAGCAAGTCTTCTTCGGTTTCCTCGGCTTCGTTCAAGCTGTTCAAGCCTTCTCGAACAATCACATGGCATGTGGTGCAAGCGCAGCTCATGTCGCAAGCATGTTCAATGTTGATTTTGTTGTCTAACAAAGCTTCGCAAATGCTGGTGCCAGAGGGCGCAGAAATTTGGGCTCCTTCAGGGCAGTACTCAGCGTGCGGCAAAATTTTAATGACTGGCATGGTGTGTTTCTTTAATTGACTGAGATCTCAAAGGCTTTGAATATTTTGACCCGACAAAGCTTTTTGAATGCTGTGGTTCATGCGCTCGGCCGCAAAGGCTTCGGTAGCATGTGCCAAGGCTTGGGTGGCATCTTCTACTGCCTGCGCATCTTGTGACGTCTCAACTGTTTGGCGCAGTGCCAACATCAGAGAATCAATTTGCGCGCGATCTTCTGCGTTGAGCAATTGGCCATCGGCATTCAAAGCGCTTTGGGTGGCCAGCAACATGCGGTCACCATCTACACGGGCTTCTACCAAGGCTCTTGCCTTCATGTCTACTTCAGCCGTTGTGAAGCTGTCTTGCAACATTTTGGCAATTTGATCGTCACTCAAACCGTAGGAAGGCTTGACGTCAATCTTGGCTTCAACCCCACTGATTTGCTCTTTGGCCGCAACGCTTAACAGGCCATCGGCATCCACCGTGAAAGTCACTCGAATGCGCGCCGCACCAGCGGCCATAGGCGGTATGCCGCGCAATTCAAATCGAGCCAAGCTGCGGCAGTCGACCACCAAATCGCGCTCACCTTGCAAGACATGCAACGCCAAAGCGGTTTGACCATCTTGGTAGGTGGTGAAGTCTTGCGCCATGGCGGTGGGAATGGTTTGGTTGCGCGGAATGATGCGCTCAACCAATCCGCCCATGGTTTCTATGCCCAAAGACAAAGGGATGACATCGAGCAAAAGCAAATCGCCGGCAGAGTCATTGCCCGCCAATTGATTGGCTTGTATGGCGGCACCTAAGGCCACCACCTCGTCGGGGTTCAAATTGTTAAGGGGCGGCTTGCCAAAGAACGCGGCCACTGCTTCTTGCACTTGGGGCATGCGCGTAGAACCGCCCACCATGACCACGCCTTGAATATCTTCCGCTTTGATCTTGGCATCTCGCAAGGCTTTCTTAACGGCCGACAAGCAGCGTGCAGTGAGTGTGGCTGTGGCTTCGTTAAATTGAGCGCGACTGACTTTCACTTCGAGGTTCTGTGCAGCATGCGACCATGCCAAGTGAACTTCAGCAGAGGTGGTCAAGGCCTCTTTGGCGGCGCGAGCAGCAGCCTTCAATCGAGTTTTGTCTTGTGCACTCAAGCCAGCTTGAACTTCAGACAGGCCCATTAAGGCCAGAGCGGCATCGGCAAGGGCATGGTCGTAGTCGTCGCCGCCCAAAGCTGAATCGCCACCGGTGGCCATCACTTCAAACACACCGCGAGTTAAACGCAAGATAGAAATGTCAAAGGTTCCGCCGCCCAAATCGAACACGGCATAAATGCCTTCACTGCCATTGTCTAAACCATAGGCAATGGCAGCAGCAGTGGGCTCGTTGATAAGCCGCAACACATGGATACCCGCCATCTGCGCAGCATCTTTGGTAGCTTGTCTTTGCGCGTCATCAAAATATGCAGGTACCGTAATGACAGCGCCATGCAAGTCGTCGTTGAAGGTGTCTTCTGCCCTGTAGCGCAGCGTGGCTAAAATTTCTGCACTGACTTCAACAGGTGATTTAGCACCCTGCACGGTTTGAATGGACAGCATGCCTTTGACGTCATTGCCTTCGGACTTCACAAACTTGTAGGGTAGTTTTTCTGGATGGGCGATGTCAGACAAGCTGCGACCCATAAACCGTTTGACGGAAGCCAAGGTGTTTTCAGGATCTTGCGCAGCATTGGCCACAGCCTCTTGACCAATTTGGCGGCCTTGTCCTGGCAAGTAGCGCACCACTGAAGGCAAAATGATTTGACCTTTGTCGTCAGGCAGGCACTCAGACACGCCGTTGCGCACAGAAGCCACCAAAGAATGCGTGGTGCCCAAGTCAATGCCAACGGCAATGCGACGCTGGTGTGGATCAGGCGCTTGGCCGGGTTCGGAAATTTGCAAGAGTGCCATTTAAAACTTCAATGTCTGTGCGGTAAAACTTAGGTGCGTGCGTCAATGCCGTGCTGTACTTCAGAAGCAAATTTTTCAATGAACATCAGCGCCCTGACCTGCCCTACCGCGGCTGGGTAATTGTGATCAAGATCGATCAGTGAAGCTACTTGCGATAAGACTTGTGCGCGCAAAACCTCAACTTCTTCTAGCAGTGCTTCAAGCGAAGCAATTTGAGCGTTGGCATCTTTGAGTACTTTGCATTCGTCTAAGGCCTCACGCCATGCCATTTGTTGCATTAAAAATGCAGTTGGCATGCTGGTGTTGTTTTCTGCATTGACAGCAGCGCCATGGAGTTCACACAAGTAAGCAGCGCGCTTTAACGGATCTTTAAGTCGGTTGTAGGCTTCGTTAATGCGCACAGACCACTGCATGGCCACACGCTGGGCTGCTGCACCTTCAGAGGCAAATCTGTCGGGGTGCGCTTCTCGTTGCAAAGACTTCCACTGGAGGTCTAGCTGCGATGTGTCTAATGCAAAAGCTGTGGGCAAGCCAAACAGCTCAAAGTCTGAAGCCTGCAGAGAAATCACACGCGGAACGATTCGCCACAGCCGCAGCGATCGCGCTCATTGGGATTGTTGAAACGAAAACCTTCATTCAAACCTTCGCGCACAAAGTCCAATTGCGTGCCATCAATGTAGGCCAAGCTTTTGGGGTCAATGAGCACCTTGACGCCATGGTCTTCAAAGACCACGTCTTCGGGGGCTACTTCGTCGACGTATTCGAGTTTGTAGGCCAAGCCGGAACAACCGGTGGTTTTAACGCCCAGGCGCACACCCACGCCTTTGCCGCGCTTGGTGATGTAGCGAGAAACGTGCCGCGCTGCAGCTTCGGTAAGAGAGATGGCCATATTTGGTTTCCAACACGCAAGAGGCTTAAGCCGCTGCGTGTTTCTTTTTGTAGTCTTCCACAGCCGCTTTGATAGCGTCTTCTGCCAAGATGGAGCAATGAATTTTGACGGGTGGCAGGGCCAACTCTTCGGCAATTTCGCTGTTCTTCAGGGCAGCAGCTTGGTCCAAAGTTTTGCCCTTGACCCACTCGGTGACGAGTGAGCTGGAAGCAATGGCAGAGCCACAACCGTAGGTTTTAAAACGTGCATCTTCAATCACGCCCGTGACGGGGTTGACCTTGATTTGTAATTTCATGACGTCGCCACAAGCAGGCGCACCTACCATGCCGGTGCCCACATCTTCGTCGCCCTTTTCAAAGGAGCCCACGTTGCGGGGGTTTTCGTAATGATCAACAACTTTTTCGCTGTAAGCCATGATGTGTTTTCCTTGTTCTTTAAATGAAGCTTAATGGGCAGCCCACTGAATGGTGCTGAGGTCAATGCCGTCTTTGTACATATCCCATAAGGGGCTGAGGTCGCGCAGTTTGGCCACGTTGGCTTTGATGGTCTCAATGGCATAGTCAATTTCTGCTTCGGTGGTCCATCGGCCCATGGTCATGCGCAAGCTGCTGTGAGCCAACTCGTCGCTGCGACCTAAGGCGCGCAACACATAGCTGGGCTCTAAGCTGGCAGAAGTACAAGCAGAACCCGACGACACCGCCAAACCTTTGATACCCATGATGAGGGACTCACCCTCAACGTAGTTAAAACTCATGTTGATGTTGTGGGGCACTCGCTTGGTAGGATGACCGTTCAAGAACACTTGCTCAACGTCTTTCAAACCATTGAAAAGTCGCTGTTGCAAAGCTTTGGCCTTGGCAATGTCCTGGTCCATTTCCAAACGCGCAATGCGGTAGGCTTCGCCCATGCCCACAATTTGGTGCGTGGCCAGAGAGCCAGAACGCATGCCGCGCTCATGGCCGCCACCATGCATTTGCGCTTCAAGGCGCACGCGTGGTTTGCGTCGCACATACAAGGCACCAATGCCTTTGGGACCGTAAGTTTTGTGAGCGGTCAAGCTCATCAAGTCGACAGGCAAGGTATTGAGGTCGATATGCACTTTGCCTGTGGCCTGCGCTGCATCCACATGAAAGATGATGCCCTTCTCGCGGCAAATAGCACCAATGGCTGGAATATCTTGAATCACGCCAATCTCGTTGTTGACAAACATGACGCTGACCAAAATGGTGTCGGGGCGCAAAGCGGCTTTGAACACCTCGAGGTTGAGCAAACCATCATCTTGAACGTCGAGGTAGGTGACTTCGAAGCCTTGGCGCTCAAGCTCGCGCATGGAGTCAAGGACGGCTTTGTGCTCTGTTTTAACCGTAATGAGGTGCTTGCCGCGGCTTTTGTAAAACTGTGCGGCGCCCTTCAAAGCCAAGTTGTTGGACTCGGTGGCGCCGCTGGTCCAAACAATTTCGCGGGGGTCGGCACCGACGAGTTCGGCCACATCGACACGGGCTTTTTCAACAGCCGCTTCGGCTTCCCAGCCCCAAGCGTGGCTTCGCGATGCGGGGTTGCCAAAGTGCTCGCGCAACCAAGGGATCATGGCATCAACCACGCGCGGGTCACAAGGATTGGTGGCGCTGTAATCGAGGTAAATGGGAAAGTGAGGTGTAGAGTTCATGCTTGAAAGCTTCTCAAGATTTGATAAAGGTGTTGCCCAAAGCAAACACAGAGTTGGGCGCATTCACACGAATGCTTTGTGAGACAGGCATGGCAGAAATAGCACGCTTGATGGCCGGCTTGTTTTCGATGGTGTGGCCTGCCGCCAGCTGATCGTCAACCAATTTTTGCAAATTGACAGAGTCTAAAAACTCCACCATGCGTGAATTTAAAGCTGACCACAAATCGTGAGTCATGCAACGGCCGTTGGTGCCGTGGCAGTTTTCTTTGCCGCCGCAGTGCGTGGCATCAATGGGTTCGTCAACCGACAAAATGATGTCGGCCACCGTAATTTCGGATGCTTTTTTGGCCAGGGTGTAGCCACCGCCAGGACCGCGCGTGGACTCAACCAATTGGTGGCGACGAAGTTTGCCAAACAACTGCTCTAGGTAAGACAAGGAAATTTCTTGCCTTTGGCTGATGGCCGCCAAGGTCACTGGTCCGGCATGGTGACGCAGGGCCAAATCGATCATGGCGGTGACCGCAAATCGACCTTTGGTAGTAAGGCGCATGGCAATTTCCTAGGATGTTGACTAATTTGCTCGACTATAGCAGAAGTTGACCAGATTAGTAGGGATATGAATTGAAGGTCTTTAGGCCTTCAAGACCACCACGTTGTCAGTACCAGGTGCCCCAAAGGCCTGAGCCTTGAGCATTTGCAGCTGGTCGCGAACTTGCGCCGCTTTCTCGAAATCGAGATTTTTCGCGTGCTCCATCATCTGCTTTTCGAGCTGTTTGATGGCCTTGGAGACATCCCTCTCGCTCATGTCCTCTACCTTGGCTCTTTGCACGGCTTCTTTTTCTAAGCGATCGGCTTCTTTGCCCGCCTTCTCGCTGTAGACCCCATCAATCAGGTCGCGCACTTGCTTCACGATGCTGCGCGGTGTGATGCCCATGGCCAAGTTATGGGCCACTTGCTTGGTGCGGCGACGCTCCGTTTCACCGATGGCTTTTTTCATCGATTCGGTCATGCGGTCGGCATACAAAATGGCGCGGCCATGGAGGTTGCGGGCGGCCCGGCCAATGGTCTGAATCAGGCTGCGCTCTGAGCGCAAAAACCCTTCTTTGTCGGCATCCAAAATGGCCACCAAGGACACCTCGGGAATGTCCAGTCCTTCGCGAAGCAAGTTGATGCCTACCAGCACGTCAAAAGCACCCAGGCGAAGATCTCGCAAAATTTCTACGCGCTCTACAGTGTCGACATCGGAGTGCAAATACCGCACCTTCACGCCGTTGTCTGACAGGTAGTCTGTGAGTTGCTCGGCCATGCGCTTGGTGAGAGTGGTAATGAGCACACGTTCGTGCTTGTCAACCCGAATTCGAATTTCTTGTAGCACATCGTCCACTTGGTGGATGGCGGGCCGAACTTCCACCTCTGGATCCACCAATCCGGTGGGCCTGACCACCTGCTCGACCACTTTGCCTGCATGCGTTTTTTCGTAATCGGCGGGTGTGGCCGATACAAAAATACACTGCCGCATTTTGGTTTCAAACTCTTCAAACTTAAGCGGCCGGTTGTCCAAGGCACTGGGCAAACGAAAGCCATATTCCACCAGGGTGGTTTTGCGTGCACGGTCGCCGTTGTACATGGCATTGAGTTGGCCAATCATCTGATGGCTCTCGTCTAGGAACATCAAGGCATCGGGAGGCATGTAATCGGTCAGGGTGCTGGGTGCAGCACCTGGCTCAGCGCCCGACAAATGGCGGGTGTAGTTTTCAATGCCCTTGCAGTGCCCTACTTCGCTCAGCATTTCAAGATCGAATCGAGTGCGCTGCTCTAGGCGCTGCGCTTCAACCAATTTGCCCATGCCGACCAGCTCTTTAAGCCGCTCGGACAATTCAACTTTAATGGTTTCAACAGCGGCCAATACCTTGTCGCGCGGCGTGACGTAATGGCTAGAGGGATAAACTGTAAAACGAGGAATTTTCTGACGAATGCGACCCGTGAGTGGATCGAACAACTGCAAGCTTTCTACTTCATCGTCAAACAACTCAATGCGCACGGCAAGCTCTGAATGTTCGGCGGGAAACACATCGATGGTGTCACCCCGCACGCGAAACTTGCCGCGGCTAAAGTCTTGGTCATTGCGCTGGTATTGCATGCGAATGAGTTGCGAGATCACATCGCGCTGGCCTGCTTTGTCGCCCGTGCGCAAAGTCATGATCATGCGGTGATAACTCTCGGGTTCGCCAATGCCGTAAATGGCTGACACCGTGGCCACAATGACCACGTCACGGCGCTCCATCAAACTCTTAGTGCACGACAAACGCATTTGCTCAATGTGCTCATTGATGGCGGAATCTTTTTCAATGAACAAGTCGCGCTGCGGCACGTAGGCTTCGGGTTGGTAGTAGTCGTAGTAACTGACGAAATACTCCACTGCATTTTTAGGAAAGAACTCTCTAAATTCAGAATACAACTGAGCCGCCAAGGTTTTGTTGGGCGCAAACACAATGGCTGGTTTGCCCATTTGGGCAATGACGTTGGCCATGGTGAAGGTTTTGCCTGAACCCGTGACCCCTAATAGCGTCTGAAACACCTCTCCGTCTTGCAAACCTTCTACCAAACCCGCAATGGCGGTGGGTTGATCGCCGGCAGGCGGATAGGGTTGGTACAACTCAAAGGGCGAGCCTTCGAAATGCACAAACTTGCCATCAGGCGCCACAAATGGCACGGCCTCAAGGCTTGTTTCGGTTTCAATGGAAGGAACAGCCATGGATCTCTTTTTTAGAAAAATTTCAATTTGAAACGGTCAAAAGTAAGGCTGGTTTGCCTGCAAAAAAGCCCTAAACAGCCGTTAAAATTAGGGGCAACCCTAAAGCCTAACCTAGGTTTTGGGTTTCTGCCAGCCAGAAATTGCTTTTACAACCTCCCACAAGGACTTTTTTCATGTCTCTGTTTACCGCCGTCGAAATGGCCCCCCGCGACCCTATTTTGGGTTTGAACGAACAATTTGCAGCCGACACCAACCCCAACAAAGTGAACTTGGGTGTGGGCGTGTATTTCGACGACAACGGCAAACTCCCCCTTCTTCAGTGCGTTCAGGCCGCCGAAAAAGCCATGATGGACAAACCCAGTGCCCGTGGCTATTTGCCCATTGACGGCATTGCCGCCTACGACGCAGCAGTTAAAAGCTTGGTCTTTGGTGCAGACAGCGAACCTGTTAGTTCGGGCCGAGTGGCCACCGTGCAAGGCATTGGCGGTACGGGCGGCCTCAAAATTGGCGCCGATTTCTTGAAAAAAGTCAGCCCCAACGCCAAGGTCATGATTTCCGACCCCAGCTGGGAAAACCACCGCGCCTTGTTTACCAACGCTGGTTTTCAAGTTGAAAGCTATGCCTACTACGACGCCGAAAAACGTGGCGTGAATTTTGACGGCATGTTGGCCAGCTTGAACGCAGCTGAAGCCGGAACCATTGTGGTGCTGCACGCTTGCTGCCACAACCCGACTGGCTATGACATCACTGCAGCCCAGTGGGACCAAGTGATTGCTGTGGTCAAGGCCAAAAACCTCACAGCATTTTTAGACATGGCCTATCAAGGGTTTGGTCATGGCATTGCCGAGGATGGTGCGGTCATTGGCAAGTTTGTGGCGGCTAGCCTGAACTTTTTCGTCTCAACCTCATTCTCAAAGAGCTTCAGCTTGTACGGCGAGCGCGTCGGCGCCCTGTCTGTGGTCTGCGCCGACAAAGAAGAATGCGGCCGAGTTCTTAGCCAGCTCAAAATTGTGATTCGCACCAACTATTCCAACCCACCGATTCACGGCGGCGCAGTGGTTGCAGCCGTTTTGGCCAACCCCGAGTGGCGCGCTACCTGGGAACAAGAATTGGGCGAAATGCGCGTTCGCATCAAGTCCATGCGCCAAAAGCTGGTAGACGGCCTCAAAGCTGCAGGCGTGCAGCAAGACATGAGCTTCATCACCACCCAAATTGGCATGTTCAGCTACTCTGGCCTCAACAAAGACCAAATGGTGCGCCTGCGCTCTGAGTTTGGTGTGTATGGCACCGACACCGGACGCATGTGCGTTGCTGCCTTGAACAGCAAAAACATTGACTATGTTTGCCAGGCCATTGCCAAGATTGTCTAATTTTTTGACACCTTTATAGGGAGTTAGTGTCAAGCTTGTGAATTAAATTAGGTGCGCAACTCCACTTTCAAGTCATCACAACTGCTATATTGCTGCAGTGCAACAAATTAAGGGTTTCAATTCATGCTTTATCAAATCTACGAAACTCAACGCTCCTTCATGGAGCCTTTTGCAGACTTGGCCCACACCGCAGCCAAGATGTACAGCAATCCGCTCAACCCATTTGGCCAATCACAGTTGGCTCACCGTGTGTCGGCAGGCTATGAGTTGATGCACCGCTTGGGCAAAGATTATGTCAAGCCCGAGTTTGGCATTCGCACTGTGCAGGTCGGCAATGCCGAGGTGGCTATCCATGAGCGCATTGAAATCGACAAACCATTTTGCGAATTGCGTCGATTCAAACGCTTTTCAGACGACCCTGCAACCTTGACAGCTCTCAAGCGCCAACCCGCCGTGCTCATCGTAGCGCCTTTGTCAGGCCACTATGCCACCCTGCTGCGAGACACTGTCAAAACCATGTTGAAAGACCACAAGGTCTACATCACCGATTGGAAAAATGCTCGCTTGGTGCCCTTGACAGAGGGTGAGTTCCACCTTGACGACTACGTGAACTACGTTCAAGAGTTCATTCGCCATTTGCAAAGCGCCTACGGCAATTGCCACGTCATTAGCGTGTGCCAGCCTACAGTGCCTGTTTTGGCTGCTGTGTCACTGATGGCATCGCGCGGCGAAACAACCCCCTTGTCCATGACCATGATGGGCGGCCCTATCGATGCTCGCAAATCGCCTACCTCCGTGAACAACTTGGCTACCAACAAGAGTTTCGAGTGGTTCGAGAACAATGTGATTTACAAAGTGCCCGGCAACTTCCCAGGCGCAGGTCGTCGTGTTTATCCTGGCTTCTTGCAACACACAGGTTTTGTGGCAATGAACCCCGATCGTCATGCATCAAGCCATTACGATTATTTCAAAGACCTGATCAAGGGCGATGACGCCAGCACCGAAGCGCACCGCAAGTTCTATGACGAGTACAACGCTGTGCTCGACATGGACGCAGACTACTATTTAGAAACCATCAAAACTGTTTTCCAAGACTACAGCTTGGTCAATGGCACGTGGAACGTTAAAAACCTTGAAGGCAAAAACGAATTGGTTCGCCCACAAGACATCAGCACCACGGCTTTGCTCACAGTTGAAGGTGAATTGGACGACATTTCGGGCTCAGGACAAACTGCTGCGGCACATGGCTTGTGCAGCAACATCAAACCAGCCAATCGTCATCATTTAGAAGTGCCTGGCGCTGGACACTACGGCATTTTCAGTGGCCGTCGTTGGCGCGAGACGGTTTACCCTGCAGTGGTCAAATTCATTTTGGCGCACAACGATTTGGGGACAAAGAAAAAATCGTCTACTCAAACGTCTACCAAAACCGCTGCTGAGTCTGTTGTGAAGACCACCGCAAAAACAGGCGCTAAGCCCACAGCCAAAAGATCTGTGAAAGCAGTTGCCAAAAAAGTTGTGTCACCTAAAAAGTGATCTCGCTGGCTGAACGCATCAACGATGCGCTGCCTCAAACGCAGTGCACCCGATGCGGCTTTCCCAATTGCAAGGCCTATGCACAGGCCATTGCACAAGACAATGCGCCCATTAATCAATGTCCCCCTGGTGGACTTGAGGGCGTTTTCATCTTGTCCAAAATCACCGAACGCCCAGTGCTGCCGCTCAACCCCGAGAACGGTGTTGAAGGCCCAATGACCGTGGCCGTGATTGACGAGGCATGGTGCATCGGATGTACCTTGTGCATCAGTGCCTGCCCCACCGATGCCATTTTGGGCAGCAACAAAGTGATGCACACCGTGATTGAATCTGCCTGCACTGGCTGCGATTTGTGTTTGCCCGTATGCCCTGTCGATTGCATTGAGATGGTCCCCATTTCAAACGAGCTAACGGGCTGGTCTGCATGGTCTGAAAAGTTGGCACAACAAGCTAGAAGGCGCTATGAAGCCAAACAAGTGCGTCAGCTTGCTCAAGCTCAGCTTGAAGAAAAACCAATGCCCAGCAAGCAAGACATGATTCAAGCTGCATTGGCCAAAGCCAAGGCACGTCAACAGCCTTAAAACGCCCTAGGCATATTGCGCCGCCAATGCGCTAAAGGCCTTGACCAACTCATCTGGCGCTTGCACAAGTTCGATCAAAACGCCCTCACCGCCTATGGGCAATTCTTCGGTACCTTTCGGATGAATAAAACAGATGTCAAAACCTGCCGCCCCTTTGCGAATGCCGCCTGGGGCAAATCGAACGCCTTGTTGGGTTAGCCACTCTACTGCCAACCGCAAATTGTCGACCCACAATCCAACGTGGTTCAAGGGTGTTGCGTGGACGGCTGGCTTCTTGTCTGGGTCGAGGGGTTGCATCAAATCAACTTCAATTTTGAAGGGGCCAACGCCCATGGTGCAAATGTCTTCATCGACATTCTCGCGGTCACTTTTGTAGGTGCCCGTCAACTCCAATCCGAACATATCAATCCAGAGTTTTTGCAGCTTGACTTTGTCAGGGCCGCCAATGGCAATTTGCTGAATGCCTAAGACTTTAAATGGACGGGGGACTGGGCTCATGCTTCAAACTCCACAATCAATTGGTCAACAGTCAATGACTCACCTTGTGATGCCATGATTTTTTTCACAACACCATCTTGGGCGGCAAACAAAATATTTTCCATTTTCATAGCCTCAATCACAGCCACACGTTCACCAGCTTGAACTTTTTGACCCGGCGCAACGGCCACCTGAACCAGCAAGCCTGGCATTGGCGACAGTACGAACCGACTCATGTCTGGTGGCGTTTTAAACGGCATCATTTGATGCAACTCGGCCATGCGGGGCGATACCACCAAGGCTTCAATGCGAGTGCCGTTGTGCTGAATTTGCAATGCCAATGGGTTTTTGGGGGTACCTCGCTCAACTTGCGCTGTAAAAGGTTTGCCATTGACAGTGCCTGCAATGCGCACATCGTTTAAACGTGAGTGGCTTTCAATGATGTAGTGCTGATCGGCCACTTTGATGATGGCTTTGCCAACCTGCCCGCGGAACTCGTCAACATGTACAGGCACGTATCGGTTGTTGCCTTTGGCACCCAAAACAATGACGCTGTAATCTTGGCCAATTTGAACATCGTAGCCAGGTAGTTGGCCGCTCAAACTTGCAGCCCGTTCACGCGATTTACGGCGCACAAATGCAGCCAGAGCCACCAAGAAATTGGGATCATCGTGCGGCACGTCTTCGGCTCGAAAACCATGCGCATAGTTTTCTGCAATGAAGCCAGTGTTGAAATCGCCGGACACAAACTTGGGGTGTGCCAACAATGCAGCTTGGAATGGAATGTTGGAGCTGATCCCCCGAATGACAAAACCATTGAGTGCTTCCCGCATCTTGGCAATGGCATCGTTGCGGTCAGTGCCATGCACAATGAGCTTGGCAATCATGGAGTCGTAGAACATGGGAATCTCCCCCCCATCTTGCACGCCCGTGTCTACGCGCACACCCAAAAGGTCTTGGGTATTCGACTGGAACATGGTTTGCATGGGCGTTTGAAAGCGCACCAAACGACCCGTTGATGGCAAGAAATTGCGGAATGGATCTTCTGCGTTAATGCGGCATTCAATGGCCCAACCGTTGCGCTTGACATCGGCTTGGGTCATGGGTAATTTTTCGCCATTGGCCACGCGAATCATCATTTCTACCAAGTCGATGCCTGTGATGGCTTCCGTCACGGGGTGCTCCACCTGCAAGCGCGTGTTCATCTCGAGGAAGTAGAAGCTTTGGTCTTTGCCCACCACAAACTCTACGGTGCCGGCTGATTGGTAATTCACTGCTTTGGCCAAGGCCACGGCCTGCTCGCCCATGGCTTTGCGCGTGGCGTCACTGATAAATGGCGATGGCGCTTCTTCAATCACTTTTTGGTGACGACGTTGAATAGAGCACTCGCGCTCGTTCAAATAGATCACGTTGCCATGGCTGTCGCCTAACACTTGAATTTCAATGTGACGCGGTTCTTCTACAAATTTTTCAATGAACACCCGATCGTCGCCAAACGAGTTGAGCGCTTCGTTTTTGCAAGAAGTAAAGCCTTCAAAGGCTTCTTTGTCATTGAAGGCCACGCGAAGGCCTTTGCCGCCACCGCCTGCAGAGGCTTTGATCATGACGGGGTAGCCAATGCCTTTGGCAATTTCGACAGCGGCTTCTGCTGTGGCAATGGCATCGTTGTAACCGGGGATGGTGTTGACCTTGGCTTCGTTGGCTAACTTTTTAGAGGCAATTTTGTCGCCCATGGCGGCAATGGAAAAGTGACGTGGCCCGATAAAAGCAATACCCTCGTCTTCGCAACGCTTCGAAAAGGCTTCGTTTTCAGACAAGAAGCCGTAACCTGGGTGAATGGCTTGGGCACCTGTGGCTTTGGCAGCGGCAATGATTTTGTCGGCCACCAAATAAGATTCGCGCGAAGGGGCTGGGCCAAGCAATACGGCTTCATCTGCCAGCATCACATGACGGGCTTCTTTGTCTGCTTCTGAATAAACAGCAACTGTGGCGATGCCCATCTTCTTGGCAGTTGCAATGACACGGCATGCAATTTCACCGCGGTTGGCAATCAAAATTTTGGTAAACATATTTTTTCTCCTAATGGCGTATTCAGTTCAATCAAGTTCGG
>Ga0114980_10000823_pt1 | contig 22207 bp, 19 predicted proteins | sample S_140806_EF_Meta_FD_87018 | JGI IMG/M metagenome (GOLD analysis project Ga0114980, IMG submission 87018) | Freshwater microbial communities from Lake Simoncouche, Canada to study carbon cycling - S_140806_EF_MetaG | ecosystem: Environmental > Aquatic > Freshwater > Lake | place: Lake...
AAAGAGCTTTAGCGATAAATTTATTTTTGAACCCGGTTTAAGAATACAGTACTATGCCTCTTTGCCTGTAACTAGGGTTGAGCCTAGAATTGCAATGAAATACAACATATCTAAAAGTTTCCGTTTGAAAGGTTCGGCAGGAATGTATTCTCAAAATTTAATTTCATCAAAATCAGACAGAGACATTGTAAATTTCTTTACTGGATTTTTAACCTCGCCAGATTTTGAAATTGCAAACCCAGATGGTAGTTATGCAAAAAACAATATTCAAAAAGCCTATCATGCAGTTTTTGGAATGGAAGTAGATGTAAAAGATTTTGAATTTACATTGGAGCCTTGGTACAAACACTTTGATCAATTAATCACCATTAATAGATATAAATTGAGACAAGATGATCCTGATTTCTCAATAGAAAAAGGCCAAGCGTATGGTGCTGACTTTACTATGAAATATGCGAAAGGTCGAAAATATTTTTGGGCAGTCTACTCTTATGGTCATGTAGATAGAAATGATGGTAAACAAACGTATCCTACCCCTTTTGACAGAAGACATAATGTGAATGTATTGGCATCTTATACTATGGGTAAGAAATGGGATTGGGAAATTTCTGCACGTTTCAATTATGGATCCGCTTTTCCATTTACCCAAACACAAACTTTTACTGAAAACATGAATTTTTCGGGCGGTATTGGAACGGATTACTTAACCCAAAACGGAAGTTTAAATATTGTATATGCCGATAAAATAAATGGGGGCCGATTATCGGATTATCATCGTTTAGATTTATCTGCAAAGAAAAAATTTTCATTTGGGAAATACAATGTGTTAGAGCTAACAGCCAGTGTTAGCAATGCGTATGATAGACAAAATATATTTTATATAGATCGGATAAAAAATACGCGCCAATATCAATTGCCCGTGTTCCCAAGTTTAGGAGTCTCTTGGAATTTTTAGAATTTAAAAATAAAATAACTTGAAAAGAATAATTTATTCAGCATTACTTTCTGTCTCAATTTTAACAACGTTACATGCTCAAAAATCAATTCGATTTACGGATAAAAATTATTGGTTACACGAAGCAGAAAAACAAGTTCAACTCGGCTTATATAATCAAGCCGAAAATTCTTTGAAATTATTTTTTGATAAAAGGAAAAGTACGACAGTAGATTATGAAACCCAATTTGCAAAGTACCTACAGCTTTTAAGTGCGCTTCATTTAAAACAAAATAATGCTGAAAATAATTTTAAAATATTTATAGATAATGCGCCTTTCGATTTTATGAAAGAAAGGGGCCATTTTCTATTAGCAAGATATTATTTCAGTAAAAATAATTTTGAATTAGCAATCCCTTCTTTTGAAAAGTCAGGTATTAATTTTTTAACGAATGAAGAAATTTCTATTCGAAATTTTGAATTGGCATATGCATATTTAGCTTCACAAAAATTAGAAAAAGCAGCTCCTTTATTCGCATCTGTAAAAGATATTCCAGGATCTTATTTTACTCCAGGAAATTATTACCATGGGATATACAGTTACTACAATAAAAACTATGATGACGCGCTAAGCAGTTTTAAATTATCTGAAAATGACCCTCAATTTAAATCTGTTATTCCATTTTATTATACAGAAATACACTATTTAAAGGGGAATAAAGAACAAGCGCTGGCAGATGCAAAAAAAGCATTAGAAGATGGAGAATCTATTTATTACCAAAATGAATTAAATCAGCTTGCAGGTCAAATTTATTTTGATCAAGATGATTTTAAAAATGCTGAAATTTATTTTAAACAATACATAGCTTCATGCGAAAGTCCAAGGAAAGAAGATTATTTCAGATTAGGATTTGTGCAATATCAACAAGCAAAGTTTAGTGAGGCCATAGCTAGCTTTAATTTAATGAATAAAGGGGATGATTTGTTGTCTCAAAAGGCATATTATTTTTTAGCTAATTGTTATTTTAGTTTAAGTAATAAAGAAAATGCCTATACTGCTTTAGTAAGTTGTAGTGAACTGAATAACAATTTAAAACTAAAAGAAATAGCATTATTTCATCTAGCAAAATTAAGTTTTGAAAATAAAAATGAATTGATTGCTGAAAAACAATTGTCAAATTTTTTAATCGCATTTCCATCTTCTGAATATTCATCTGAAGCAATGGAATTGTTGGCATATTTACACATTAAAAACAATCGATTTGATGATGCAATAATTTTAATGAACAAAATGAAATCTATACCAACATCTTTAATGAAAATGTATCAACGTGCTAATTATGCTATAGCAATACAAATGGTATTGGATGAGAATTTGGAAAAAGCATTGACTTACTTTGATGAGAGTAACCGATTTAAATTAGACCCAGTGATTACAAGTTTAACTGCTTTTTGGCAAGCTGAAACCATGTATAGAATGGGTCGTTATGAAGCAGCATTGTCATTTGCTGATTTTTTTATTAAAAATACAAATGATCAAACATTACAAGAATATCAATCAAAATCCCATTTATTGAAATCATATGTTTATATGCATAATGACGATAAAGAAAATGTAAATATAGAACTTGCATTACTTGCTGATACCAATACATCTTCGTCTACAAAATTATTAGATTCAACAAAAGTTAATTTTATCCCAGAAAAAATTCATTCAGTCGATAACAAACCTTTTATCTTGATATATAATCTGCCGGAAGAAAAAACGAATTTTGTATATACTCCAATACCTTTAAAACCAATAGCACTCAATAAAGTTAATACAACCAATAAAATGAATGATTATTACAAAATAGGCATTGGAAATTTATCTACTTATAATTTAGAACTTGGATATGACTTAAGTAAAATAGCATTGATGCCTTTGTATCTTGATTACAGAAGCACTTCTTCATCTAGTGAACGAATTAAATTTCAACGATTCAGCGAATCTCATTTGGGAGTAAAAACAGAAAAAACAATAGGTCGTTATTTAGTTAATGCAGAAATTGCCTTTGATAGAAATAAACAATATTATTATGGGTACAATCATCAAAAATTTGATTATTCTAATACAGATATAAAACAAGTTTTCAGCAATATTGGAATTCATATTGAAGGAAAAGATGTGTTGAATAAGAATAAAAATATCAATTATTTTCCTTCAACTTATTTAGGAATATATACGGATAAATTTGGAGCTTCAGAGTTAAATGCTACAGCAGAATTTCCAATGTTTTTTCAAAAAAATACCAACATCACCACATTTTCTATTGGAGGTAACATCAATATAAATGCCTATCGAGTTAAAAATATAGAGACACAAAATAATTCAATGTTTTTGCTAAAACCAACTCTTACAAAAAAATATAAAGATGGGGTTGTTAAAGTTGGACTTTATCCTGTGGTTGCAAAAAAATTTCACATACTTCCAGATATATCCTACACTTACTTTATAAGAAAATATCAAGCACAATTAGTAGTTGGTTTACTATCTTGTATGCGCTTAAATACATTTAAAGAAATAACCACGCACAATCCTTTTATATTTAATTTTTATAATAGTAAACAATCAAAAAATACAGAACTTTTTGCTAGGATTAGCGGCAATTATTTGAATAATATTAGCTACTCATCAAAAATAGGAATTGCTCAATATAAAAATTTATCAATTTTTATAAATGACACATCGTTTGATAATAAACAATTTAACGTTGCTTTTGAATCCAATGCGTTAGGATTCATTTTTGAAGGTTCGGCAAATTATACTTTTAATTCAAATTTCTTAGCAGGATTTAATTTGACAATGAACCCTATATTAAAAACTGAATCTAATCAAAAAGTTTGGGGCTATCAACCCTATACTTTTGATTTGTACGCAAAAACGAAACCTATGAATGATGTAATATTAAAAGCGGCCATTTTGGTTCGATCAGGTTCAACATTCATTGAAAAAAATAATACTGAAAAAACATTAGCAGGTGCTATTGATTTTAATATGGGTGCAAATTATTTTATCAATAAAAAATGGAATGTGTATCTAGATATTAATAATTTATTTAATAATAAATATGAGCGTTGGTATGGATATGAAAATTTTGGTACCAATATTCAATTAGGATTAATTAGAACCTTTAATTCAAAAATTAAATAATATAATTTTATTTTGGTTTTTTAGGCTTTACTTTTGCTATAATATTTTAATTTCATAACAAGCTACAAACATGGATATCGGAAAATATATTGGAAAATTTCTTATCAAAAACAAATATTGCAGTCTTTCTGGATTGGGTGTTTTTGAATTAAAAAAAATTCCAGCGTATGAGCAAAAAGGAGAGATTGTCAATCCTGCTCATCAAGTTACATTTACACCAGTAGGTAGTATTGATGATACTTTTGCATCTTTTATAGCTTCATTTGAAAATGTAAGCATCAGCAATGCAGCAAATAATATTAAAGAATATTGCAGGAATGCAAAAGAGGAAATTGAATTGAATGGCAAATTTGCTATTGAAAATTTAGGTGATTTAAGTACCTCTAATGGCAAATTGGTTTTTCACCAAAATGCCGATTTAAATTTAGGACTGAGTCCAGTTTCTGTCACTCCTATTGAAATAAAACCTATTCATCCTGAACCACAAGAAAAAATAAAAGAAGATTTTAGCTATCCACCTGCCAATACGACCTATTTGAGAAATAAATCAAATCATTGGATAAAAATTATTGTAGGAGTAATTATAGTAGCAGCTATAGGAACTGCAGGTTATTTTGGGTATGATTATTATAATGCATCGAATCCTAAACCTGTTGAAACAGAAACAGCGACGATTCAATTAGATACTACTACAACACAAACTACTGTAGATACAACAACATTAATTAACGAAACAGCACCGCCGGATACTACTTTAATTCAATCTAGTACTACTAATGATACTACAGCAATTCCAGCAACCCCTTTGGCAGTTGGAAAAGAGTATAAAGTTCAAATATTTACATTTGAGGACGAGTTAAAAGCAATTGCCAAAGTTAAAAAGTTGAGTGGTTATGGAAACAAAGCATCTGTTATCAGCTCCAATGGACAATTTATAGTTGCTTTAGTGGCATCAAATCCACAAAATGACACAACAAAACTAGTTGATTCGTTGCGCCGATTTTTTAACCCTAAAGGGCAAGTTCATATTATTAATTAATAGCTGGGGGATCCGGTTTTAGTTGACATTCATTGGTTATATTTATTGTGTAAACAACCTCTTTATTCTTCAAAATAAACCCTTTTTACTCGTTGAGAAATGCCAGTTAAAATTTCGTAAGGAATGGTTTCTGCCCATTTGGCAAGTTGCTCAACTGGCAATTCTTCGCCAAACACGATAACGACATCCCCTTCTTGAGCTTGTGGAACATCGGTAATATCTAACATGCACATATCCATGCACACATTTCCAACAATGGGAACTAAATGCCCATTTAAAAACATTTTTCCTACACCATTGCCGAGTCTTCGTGAAATACCATCCGCATAGCCAACACTGACAGTGCCAATAATTGTGTCACGATAAAGTACTCCCTTTCTATTATAGCCAATTGTTTCGCTAGAGGGTACTTTTTTAATTTGAGAAATAATAGTTTTCATTTGGCTTACATTTTTTAGTTTATTTTTCATGCACTTACTACCGTCAATACCATATAAACCTAACCCTAATCGAACCATGTCAAAATGCAATTCTGGATGTCGAACTATGCCTGATGAATTACACAAATGCTTCTTAAATGGATAGCCTAATCCTTTTTGTAGTAGCTTACATATCGTTAAAAAAAGTTGGGCTTGTTGTTTTGTAAAATCATCAAGTCCTGGATCTTCACTTCCTGAAAGATGTGAGAATACAGAAACAACTTTCACTTCTGGATGCATATTGAGTTGCTCAATTAAGCTTTTGATTTCTGCTTTTTCAAAACCTAAACGGTGCATTCCGGTATCGATTTTGATGTGAATAGGAAAATTCAAAGTAGATGTTTCTTGCAGCTCTTCAATCATTTTTTGAAGAATTCTGAAATTATAGATTTCTGGTTCAAGATGCCATTCGATTAATTGCGAAAATGAATTTTCATCTGCATTCATAACCATAATTGGCAGTTTAATGCCTGCTTTTCGCAAGGCTATTCCTTCGTCGGAATAGGCAACAGCTAAATAGTTTACCCCTTCAAATTGCAGTTTATTCGCAATTTCAAAACTGCCACTGCCATATGAAAAAGCTTTCACCATGGCCATTATTTGGGTGCCTGGTTTTAGTATCGCTTGAAACTGTTTGTAGTTGTCCAACAAATTATTTAAATTTATTTCTACTACAGTTTGATGAATTCTTTCTTGCAATCGTTTTGCAATTTTTTCAAATTCAAATTTTCGAGCACCTTTTATTAAAATACTTTCATTGCTGTAAGAAGAGGTATCCATGCTTTCTAAAAAAGCATCTGTTGTTTTATAAAAAGTTGATTGGAGTTTTCTGTTGTTTCTAAAAATGGCTTTATTTCTGGTCAGTGTTTCACCGATTCCAACAAATTTTTGAATCTTTTTTTGCTTCAATAAATCCGCAACTTCGTCATACAATTCGTTTTCTCTGCCACTTTGAAAAATATCGGAAAGAATCACGGTTTTTTCTTCGTGTTGATTTTGTTGTAATAAAAAATCCAATGCGATTGTAAATGAGGAAACATCTGAATTGTAACTGTCATTTATTAAGGTACAATTATTAATTCCTTTCATCAACTCTAAACGCATTGCTATGTATGTAAGTTTTGATATTCTTTGTTGAATCAAATTTTCATCAATATGTAAATGCAACATGGTTAACCAACAATGAATACTATCTTCAATGTACGCATCATCAGTGAAAGGAATTATGATTTCAAGCTGTTCATTTTGATAAATTGCCGTTAGTTTTGTTTGTAAATTCTCCTTAACAATTTTAGTGACTTGTAAATCTGAATCTAGTTTTTTGCTCCAAGTTAAGAGTTTAATTTCTCGTGCTTGATTTTGTTTAATATTTGTGGCAAATTGTAAAATGCATTCATGTAAAATAGCATAATCTTTATTGTAAATGAGCACATCGCTATATTGAAATAATTTTAATTTTTCATTTACTTTGTGCTTGATGTTTAAAAATCCTTCATTATGGGTTTCGCCAATATTAGTAAAAATACCAATATTAGGTTTAATCATTTTTTCGAGTTGGTCCATCTCGTCGGTTTGCGAAATGCCTGCTTCAAAAATACCTAAATTGTGTTCATTATTTATTTGCCATACAGACAAGGGTACTCCAATTTGTGAATTAAAACTTCTAGGGCTTCGAACAATTTTAAAATTATTTTCTAGCAATTGATACAGCCACTCTTTTACGATTGTTTTTCCGTTGCTTCCAGTGATTCCTATAATTGGAAAAGAAAATTTAGCACGATGCCAAGCAACAATTTGTTGTATTGCATGTACGGTATTTTTTACTTCAATAAACCATGCGTCTTTAAATGAAGAAATAGTATTAATTTCTTCACTCACTAAAAAACAACGAACTCCTGCATTATAAACCTCTTCGATAAATTGATGTGCATTTCTCCTCTCAGTTACAATGGGTATAAAAATTGAAGAAGAAGGATAGGCAATTTTTCGACTGTCGATTAATAAATTATCAATAGTGAAATTTTTGCCGGCTACAATAATCTTTCCTTTTACAACCGCATTTATTTCGTTAGTTTGAATCATGAGTTAATTTACTTTTTTACGGTTATGATACATAGAATAAATAATCGAACCCGAAATACAAAGTATAATGACTAATAATGAAATCCAATTGGGAAGTTCAACATCAATTAATCCTAAAAACATTTTGGCTCCAATGAAAATTAATACAATGGCAATTCCTTGCTGCAAATAATCAAATTGATCAGCTGCCTTTTGCAAAATAAAAAATAAGGCACGAAGTCCTAATACAGCAAATATGTTTGAAGAAAAAACAACTAAATTATCTGTAGAAATTGCAAAAACTGCTGGAATAGAGTCAAGTGCAAATACAATATCGGTTACTCCAATAATTAAAACAGCTAAAAATAATTTTGTAAAAAAAGCTTTTCCATCTTTTTGAATTACAAACTTTCCTTCTGGCTCAATATCAGTATAGCGTAAATATTTGCGAATGAATTTATAAATTCCACCTTCTTTGACATCGTTTTCTTCTTCTTGATTTCCAAAAAACAATTTAAATCCAGTGTATAATAAAAATGCGCCGAAAGCATATAATAACCAACTAAATTTGGTTACCAATACAATGCCAACAGCTATAAATATGATTCTGAAAATAATGGCCAGGGCAACACCAATCATCAGCACACGCCCTACATTATTTTTATGAATTTGAAGCGATGAAAATATTAATACAAACACAAAAATATTATCAATAGATAAAGACATTTCCATGAAATAAGCAGATAAATAATCCAAAGCTATTTTACTTTCGTATTGAAAAAGTAAATATCCAAAATAGCCCATTGCAATTAACACCCAAAAAAAATATTGATAAGTAGCGCTTTTAATGCTGACCTCTTTATTCTTGCGACTAAACACAAACATATCTAGTATGAAAGATGTAATTAGAGCTATTATAAAAATTGAATAACTAAGGATATCTTTACTCATATTAGCAAATTTAGGGTTAGTAATGAGTTTAAAAAAATAAAAGACTTGTGATTTATGGCTAAAGATTGTCTTGAATAATTATCAATAAAAATTACTTTTACATAAAAATATACAAAATGGGTATTCGATTATTAGTTACTGGTGGCACGTTCGATAAAGAATATGATATGATTAATGGCAAATTATATTTTAATGACACCAATGTAATTGAAATATTAGAGCGTGGCAGAAATACTACCAAAGTATCGACAAGAACTTTAATGATGGTTGATAGCCTTGAAATGACAGATGAAGACAGGGAGTTAATTGTCTCACAATGTCAGAAATGTGATGAAAATAAAATTATTATTACACATGGAACCGATACCATGTGTGAAACTGCGATGTTAATCAAAAACGCGGCAATTGATAAAACAATTGTTTTGACAGGGGCAATGATTCCATATACATTTGGCTCGAGTGATGGACTTTATAATATGGGGAGTGCTATGGCATTTGTACAAACTCTACCAAATGGTGTTTACATTGCAATGAATGGTCGATTTTTTCATGCAGACAATGTAGTCAAAAACAGAAAGACGGGTTATTTTGAACCCATCAAATAAATAAAAAAAAGTTTCCATTGATGGAAGCTTTTTTTATTTTATAGAAAGAGTTTATTACTTCTTTTTAATTTTTATATTCATAATTCGAACATCTTCATTGGGTCTATTATTGGTATCTCTTGGCACTAATGAGATCGCATCTACAATTTCTTGACCCGTTACAACTTGTCCGTATACGGTATAATCTCCATCTAAATGTGGGGTTCCTCCAATGGTTTTATAATCTGTTCTTGCCTGTTCAGAATATTTAAAATGACCCCGTTGCTCGATATTATTTAAATCGGCATCGGTAAATATTTTTCCTACAACTATATAAAATTGACATCCACTGGATGCTTTTTCAGGATTGTTGTCTCGAGCCGCCGCCAATGCACCCTTTTTATGGTAATAGGTTGGCAACTTAAATTCTGCAGGTACTTTATAACCTAAATCCCCATTGCCTAACATTTGTTTGCTTACTGCGCGTTTACTATCTGGATCACCTCCTTGAATCATAAAACTAGGAATCACTCGATGAAACAACAAACTGTCATAAAATCCTTCTTTAGCCAATTTTAAAAAATTAGCAGCATGTTGTGGTACATCATTAAAAACTTCTATTTTAATGCTTCCTTTATTGGTTTCAATTACCACAAATTTGTTTTTATTTTTTTTCGCTTCTGCTATGAAAGAAAAGCAAACGAATACTAGTAAAAATATTTTTTTCATCTCGTAAAAATAACCTAAAATTTAAAAAAAAAGAGGAGTTCTGATAAAATATTACTTTTGCCAACGAATTATAATTGAGCATGAGAGTTTATAAAGGATTAGAAGATTTACCTTCATTTAAAAATCCAGTCGTTACGATTGGTTCTTTTGATGGAGTTCATTTAGGCCACAGAAAAATAATTGAACAAATTATTACTAAAGCGAAAGAAGTAAATGGAGAAAGTGTTATTATTACGTTTAATCCTCATCCAAGATTGGTGTTACATAATGAAACAAAAGGAGTTTCATTGTTAAGTACTTTAGATGAAAAAATAGATGCATTAGAAAAACTCAATGTAGATGTTTTAGTGGTAGTCCCATTCACAAAAACATTTTCTGAAATTTCGGCACAAGCATACATTGAGGATTTCTTAGTTGCAAATTTTCATCCACATACGCTCATTATTGGGTACGACCATCATTTTGGGAATAACAGAAGTGGCAATTTTGCTATGTTAGCAGAAAAGAAAATTGACTATCATTTTGAATTAGAAGAAATTGCTGCGCAAGAAATTTCACATATCGCTATTTCTTCAACAAAAATCAGAGCCGCATTATTTCAAGGCAATGTAAAAATGGCCAATGAATATTTGTGTAATAATTATACTGTTTTTGGTAAAGTGGTACATGGAGAAAAGAAAGGCAGATTATTAGGTTTTCCAACTGCGAACTTGCAAGTAATGGATTATGATAAATTGATTCCGGCAAAAGGGGTTTATGTGGTAAATGTGAAAGTAGGTGCTCATCAATATCGCGGCATGATGAATATTGGAACAAGACCTACCATTACGGATAATGATTTAGTTTCGTTAGAAGTGCATATTCTTAAACTCGATCAAGATTTATATGGACAATATTTAACTGTAGAGTTTTTAGATAGAATAAGAGATGAAAAAAAATTTAGCTCCTTAGATGAATTAATTACTCAGTTAACTAGTGATAAAAAAGTAGCTGAAGCGTATTAATTGTATTCTTTTATTATCACTCTCTCATCGGTTTTGCTTCTCTTTTTTCTATATTTTTTAATGGCAAAAAGTATCGTTTTCCTTTGTATAAATACAAGATATTTATTTGCCAATCGTGTGCAACATCTGCATACACCATTTTATATATTTCAGGATAAAAATTTTTGTATAAATCTTTATTGGCTTTGATTAGATAGGTTTTATTTTTTTCTATTTTGGTAACTTTTTGTAATTTTTGAATTTCATACACATCACAAGGCACCAACTTTTCATCAAACCAAACACTGTCTATAGCGATATTATCCTTTTTAATTTTGATAGTAATTTCATAAATATTACCAATCGATTTTTTGTTTCTTTCTTGGTAAGTATAAAACCCAGAAACAAAAGCAATATGTTTTGATTTTTTTGTTTTTGCAAACGAAAATGTAAGCGAAAAAAAGAGTACTAAAACCAATATTATTATTCTCATAATGCTAAAATTTTAGCAGTCATTTCTTTTAATAAATCAATCTCATTTCTGGCCACATTCATACCAATAGCATTTAAATTATATTCTCGAATTAAATTGATTGCATTGATGGTTTGAGATAAATTGTATTTTTTACTGGCACTTGCAAAATCTTTTACAAAAAAGGGTCCAATTTTTAATGCAGCGGCAATTTCACCTTGTTGCAAATGGGAAACATAATGGTATTGATATAATTTAGCAAACTGACCGTACAGGGTTGCTGTTACTACGACTAATGGGTGTTCTTTGGCATTTGCCATAAAATAATTGGCAATTTTAAATGATCGTTCTGCATCTTTTTCAAGCAATGCCGATGGATATTGAAAAATATTGTAGTCTTTACTGATACCAATATAGCGTTCAATCAGTTCTTCTGTTATTTCATCACCTTCATTAATATTGATCGAAACTTTTTCTAACTCGTTTACTATTTTTTGTAAATCGGTTCCTAAATAGGTAGCTAGTAACTCCGCATTGGCAGCATTTATTTTTATTTTTTGCTCTTTGCAATAAGATAAAATCCAAGGAGCAATTTGATAGTCTTTTAATTTATCAGATGTTGCGTAAAACCCTTTCTTTTTTATTAATGAGGTAGATTTAATTCTCCCATCTAATTTTTTGTATTTATAGGCAATGATTAAAATAGTTGTGGCAGATGGGTTTTCAAAATAAGATTCTAGTTTAGCAAAATCTTTCATTAGTCCTGCTTCTTTTATAATTACTATACGTCTTTCAGCAAATGATGGGTAGCTTCTGCACTCATTTACAACATTCGTCCAATCAGCATCTTTACCATAAAAAACAGTTTGGTTAAAATCAATTTCATGAGGCTCTAACACTTTTTTTTCAAAAAGATCTGTCAGTAAATCAATGTAATAAGGCTCTTCGCCATCAAACGTATAAATGGGTTTAAAGGTTTTATTTTTTATGTCTTTTACGATGTCGTTAAATTCTTTCATCTCTTTTAATCAATATATGTTATTTCTTGTTCATTCATTAAATTCATGCCATTCAATCGCATTAAAATTTGGCCAACGGTTACAATATCTTTACTACAATATTTTACAATTCGTTCTAAATTATTTTCTTGCCAGTAAACATTGGCCACTTCACTTCCATCAATATCATCTTTTGGAGTAGGAATATTAAGCACTGAAGAGAGCAAGTCAACCGAAGTAAAATTTTTATACTCTCCAAATTTCCAAAATTGCAAAGTGTCGAGCATTGGATTTTCCCAAGGCTTTTTATTTTGCAAATCTGTTAAAATATTGGGCAAATGCACTTGATTAATGAAAGAACGTCGGCAAATGTAGGGAATATCGAATTCACGTATATTATGTCCACAAAATTGTTTTTCACTTCCTCTAAAAAATTTATTACAAACAGTTGCAAATGCTTCTAATAAGGGCTTCTCATCATGACCAGAAAGTGTTTTGATTTTTAGGGTGTATTCATTCTCTTTTTTTATAAAATAGCCCAATCCAATACAAATGATTTTTCCAAATTCGGCATAAATTCCAGCATATTTAGTAAAAGTTGATTCTGTGTCGTTGTTTTCTGGCTCTAATTTTTGTGATTTTCGATCCCACAGTTTTTGCATGTTTTCCCCTAATTCGTTGTAGGATTTATATATGGGAACGGTCTCTATGTCAATTAGTAGTATGTTTTCGGCTTTTATCATGTGTAGTTTATTCATTTATTTGTTAAAAATAATAATAAATCTTAACACTTTGTAATTGTGTAATAATTATATAGAAGCTTATCTTTGCATAATAAAAATAAAATTTTCATGGAAAACAATACGCAGGATACACAAAAAAGTTTCAACTCAAATTGGATTTATTTAGGAATTATAGCGCTTTTACTTATTGCAGGTATCTATTTATTTGTAACTAAAAATGAAGTAGAAAAACAAAAAGCGGATACGATCAACGAATTAGCAACTGTATCTACCGACAAAGCAGCAGTAGAAAACCAATATAATGCTGCCCTTGCGCGTTTGGATGAAATGAAAGGACAGAGCATTCAAATGGATAGTTTGTTGAATGATAGAAATGCAGAAGTAGAGGAATTGAAAAGAAAAATTAAAAAAATCTTAGACAATAAAAATGCTTCTGAATCAGAATTGAAAAAAGCAAATAGTATGATTGCTCAATTGAACTCTAAAATGGCTGAGTTCCAAAATACAATTACAGCACTTAAACAAGAAAACATCAATTTAACAGAGGATAAAAAGCAATTGACTGCTGCGCAAGAAAACTTAAAAGAAGAAAAAAGAAAAGTAGAAAAAACGTTGGAAACAACAATTGAAACTGCGTCTATTTTGCATGCGTCTGATTTTAAAATGGAAGCTATTAATAGAAAGAAAAATTTGCTAGGAAAAGATAAAGAAGTAGAAACAGGCAAAGCAAAAAAAGCAGATCTTATTAAATTTTCATTTGATTTAGATGAAAATAGAGTGAGTGAAAGTGGTGAAAAAGTAATTTACATTTGTGTTTACAAACCAAATGGCAGCATTGCTGGAAACAACTCTAAATTTAAATTGAGTAATGGAGCTGAAAAAGGATATACTACTTCAAAAACTATTTCCTATAAACAAGGTGAAAAAGTAAATGATATTGTTACTCAATGGATTCCTAGCGAAGATTTTGAAAAAGGGAATTATAAAGTAGAAGTTTATCACATGGGATATAACATTGGTAGCGAAAACGTAACTTTAAAATAAGCCTCCCTGCACTTTGACAGGAGCATGCAAATAAAAATCAATGAACAATACAATATATGTAGCTAACGACCATGCTGGCGTTGAACTTAAATTAGCAGTAGCTAAACATTTAGAAGCGAATGGTTATATAGTCATTAATCTAGGGACTGATACCTTGGATAGTGTTGATTATCCTGACTTTGCACATCCTTTGGCAAAAGCCATAGAAGAAGGCAAAGCGCAATTTGGCATTTTAATTTGTGGAAGTGCCAATGGGGTATGTATTACAGCCAATAAACACCAAAATGTTCGTGCGGCTCTTTGTTGGAAGAATGAAATTGCTTCTTTAGCTCGTCAACACAATGATGCCAATGTGTTGGGTTTGCCTGCTCGATTTATTACTATTGAAGAAGGGATTGAAATGGTTGATACATTTTTAGATACTGCATTTGAAGGCGGTCGTCATGAAGGAAGAGTAGATAAAATTGCTTGTTGTTAAAATATTAAATATTTAAAAAGACGGATTGAAATTTCAATCCATCTTTTATTTTAAATCAATTTCTAATTGTTTTGGTAAGCAAGCAAATGTTTTTCTGTGATAGGGAGTTAAACCAAATTGGCTTACTGCATTTCGATGTACAATGGTTGGATATCCTTTATTTGAGGACCATTTATATTGTGGAAATTTTTTATCTAACTTCATCATCAATTCATCTCGGTATGTTTTTGCTAACACACTCGCAGCTGCTATGGTTGCATATTTTCCATCTCCTTTTATAATACAATGATGTTCAATATTTTTATATTTTACAAAACGATTTCCATCAATCAATAAAGAATTAGGTATTGTTTGCAGCTTATCCAGTGCCTGATGCATGGCTTTAAAGGATGCTTTTAAAATATTTATTTTATCAATTTCTTTGTGGTCAATAAAAGCAACACCAAATGCAATCGCTTCTTTTTCGATGATTGGTCTTAAATTTTCTCTGTCTTTTTCTGTCATCTTTTTAGAATCATTGAGCAGAGGATGATAAAAGTCATTCGGCAAAATAACAGCGGCAGCACAAACAGGTCCTGCAATGCACCCTCTACCTGCTTCATCACAACCAGCTTCTATTTTCTCAACATCTAAAAATGGCAATAGCATGTAGTTTTTCTCTATAAATTTAATTTCTCAAAAAAGAATAAAACAAAGATATGTCAAGTAAATTTGCAACGAAAATTATGAATAATAATAAAATTATTGGACGCTGGCTTTTATTAGGGGTCGCTATGTTGGTTGTACAAGTATTGTTGGGAGGAATTACCCGTTTGACAGGTTCGGGCCTTTCTATTACCGAATGGAAGCCATTATTGGGCGCTATTCCTCCGATGAATGATGTTGAATGGGATCAATTGTTTAAACTTTATCAGGAAAAAACTGGCCAATTTAAATACTTAAACAATGATTTTACATTAAGCGATTTTAAGTTCATCTTTTTTTGGGAATGGATGCATCGCGAATGGGCAAGATTGATTAGTGTCGTTTTTTTGATCCCATTTATTTATTTCATTTATAAAAAAATGATTACGAAAGAAATGATACCCAAATTAATTGGATTATTTATTTTGGGGGCGGCACAAGGGTTAATTGGTTGGATAATGGTGGCAAGTGGTTTGAATGACGAAAATTTATACGTGACCCACATCACACTAGCTGCTCATTTTACATCCGCCATGGTGCTTATTTGCTTTACCTATTGGTTTGCTTTGAGCTTATTAATTTCAAAAAATGACATTGTACACAATCAATCTATAAAAAAATGGACTATAGGCGTGCTAATTGTTCTTTTTTTTCAATTGATCTATGGAGCTTTTATGGCTGGTTTAAAAGCGGCTACCGTTGCACCAACCTGGCCTTCCATTAATGGGGATTATTTCCCTTCTGTAATTTCATCTCAAAGCTGGATCAATCACCCAATTAACATACACTTTTTTCACAGAACCATTGCATATATATTAATTTTATTAATATGTTTTTGGTATGCAAAAGCATTGAAAATAAAGGATTCTATATTGTTTAATAAATATAAATGGGTCCCTTTAGGATTTGTAGTTGTACAAGTATTATTAGGAATTTTTACAGTTTTAGCTTCTACTCATTTAACTCGAAATGGCTTCGGTTTGTTTGAATATTTAGCCCAAGCACATCAATTAATCGCCATGTTTTTAGTATTAAGTTTTGTATGGGTATTGTCAATTTTTAAAAAAGCAAAGCCTAAATATTAATTTTAACCAACTAGTTTAATAAAAAGTATGTCTAGTAAATAAAATTTTACTCTTATTACTATATATTTATCATTCGAAACTATTAAAAAATACTACATGCGTCAATTTTATATATTTTTACTTTGCCTTTTATCCATTTCGTTGATTAAAAACAGTAAAGTAACAGCACAACCGGTTCCTCCTAACTGTCCTCCTTCATATGCTGCAGGATTTACAATTACAGGAGATTCTATTTCATTGTGCCAAGATGGAGTGAATTTAACCGTTACCGGGAATTCAACGATTAACACTACCAGTTCGTATGCAGTCAATAATATTCCATATGCACCTTATCCTTGGGTAGGAAGTAATGCCATCTTAAACAATATTGACGATTGTTGGAGCGCACCGATTAATTTACCGTTTGCTTTTTGTTATTTCGGACAAAAATATACCAAAGTGGTTATTGGAGCCAATGGCCAAGTTAGTTTTGATGCTGTAGGTACACAACCGCCATTGACTGGTGGTTCAAATGCATGGTCATCAAATGGCCAAATCGCACCTAATCCTACTCTTGCTTATAATAATTGCATAATGGCCCCTTACCATGACATTAACCCTGGTGTATCTTATCCTGGAAAAAGCATTACCTGGGATATATATGGCTCATACCCATGTCGTTATATGGTTATTTCTTGGGATAGTATTCCTATGTTTAATTGTACAACACAATTAGCATCTCAACAAGTTGTATTATTTGAATCTACTTACTTAATTGATATTAATATTAAAACAAAACCTGTTTGTGCTAACTGGAATGGTGGTGTGGCACATCAAGGAATTCAAAATGCAAATGGCACGGTTGCTTTTATGGTGCCCGGCAGAAATGGTACACAATGGACCGCTACAAATGACAGCTATCGATTTACACCCAATGGTGCAATATCAGGGAATTTTATATATACTTGGATAGATGTAAATACGGGTGCAACGCTCGGTACAGGAGCTAACCTTACTTATTTTCCAATTGTTCCTACTAAAGTTACAGTTCTCTGTTCGGTAGTAACAGACTGTGATACCATTACTGCCTTTAATGGGGATACGGTAGATGTATTGGTTACTGGTGTTGTAAACGCAAACTTTACAACAAAAATAAATTTAGGTTGTATAGATGATACTGTAACAGTTGCCAATTTTTCAACAAGTTCGATGACAGCTGCTAACATGCAATATTTTTGGGATTTTGGGGATGGAACAAACTCTACATTAAAAAATCCACCTCCACATGTTTATTTGAATCAAGGAGCTTATGTCATCAGGTTGGTTGTTTCTGATAATGGTTGTAAAGATACGATGATTCAAACTGTTGATTTGAATCATCCAATTAATGCTTCCTATTTTGCAAGCAGTGGAGCCAGTATAGATGCTGCTTGTTTAGGCGATAGTATATTTTTTGATGCGTCTCCTTCTACACCAGCAGGTGGGTTTTTAAATTACTTTTGGGATTTTGGGGATGGTAATAGTATTAACAAGGGGACATTTTCAAACGTAAATTATCTTTATCAAAATTCAGGTAATTTTTTATCTCAATTAATCGTTACAGATTCTCTTGGTTGTAAAGACACAATGTCAAAAAATATTTTTATTGAAAACACACCGTATAATGATTTTGAGGTCAGCGACAATTCAATTTGCTTAGGACAGCCAGTTTATTTTTCAGATACCATGGATGCACACCATCAAAATTTTATTTGGAATTTTGCTGATGGAAGCACTTTAGCCAATGTGCATAGCCCTTCACATTCTTGGTTAAACGCAGGAAATTATGCAGTTACGTTAACAACAACGTATAAATATTGCCCATCTAAGGTCACTACTAAAAATATTACTGTTGAAGATTTTCCTTTTGTTAGTTTGGGTCCTGATACCTCAATTTGTCCTGGTTTAACTGGCGCTATACTATTAGCAAATACGGCTTCAGGAACAGGTAGCTATTTATGGAATACGGGTGCAACTACCAATTCAATTTTAGTGAATTCACCTGGTTATTATTGGTTAACAGTAACTTCTCCAACCGGAAATTGTTCTGTTACAGACTCTTTGCAAATCCTACAAGATTGCTATTTAAACATTCCAAATTCATTTTCTCCAAATGGAGACGGTTTGAATGATTATTTTTTACCAAGAGAAATATTAAGTAGTGGTTTAACTGTTTTCAGAATGTCTATTTATAATCGATGGGGTGAAAAAATTTATGTTACGGATAAATTAGATGGCAGAGGATGGGATGGTAAATACAACAATAAACCACAATCGGTAGGTGTCTTTGTTTATATAATTGATGCCGTTTTTGCAAATGGGGTTCGTAAAAATTTCACAGGTAATGTCACTTTATTAAAATAACTTATTTTTACCATATACATAAAAAAACACGAAGTAATTACTTCGTGTTTTTTTATGTATAAACTTTATTAATGATTTACAATAACTCATACACGATAGCTGCTCCTTGGCCCACACCGATACACATGGTAGCAACGCCATATTTTGCATTTCGTTTTTTCATTTCATGTACAAGGGTTGTTGAAATTCTTACTCCACTACAACCTAACGGATGACCTAATGCAATAGCACCTCCATTTACATTTACTTTGCTTGGATCAATTTTTAATTCATTGATGCAAGCAATACTTTGTGAAGCAAATGCTTCATTTAATTCAAATAAATCAATGTCATCAATCGTTAAACCAGCACGTTGCAATGCTTTTTGTGTTGCAGGAACTGGTCCAATACCCATAATACTTGGTTCTACACCAGCAATTGCCATACTTTTAATCATTGCGATTGGTTTTAAATCATATTTTTTTACGGCACTTTCCGAAGCTAAAAGCATGGCAGCAGCTCCATCATTTACACCACTGGCATTGGCTGCTGTTACGCTACCTTCTTTAGAAAAGGCAGGTTTCAGTTCGGCTAATTTTTCTAGAGGCGTTAATCGTGGATGTTCATCTTTTTGGAAAGTGAGGGTTTTGCCTTTTCCTAAATCAATTTCGATCGGAATTATTTCATCTTCAAATCGATTGGTTTTGTGTGCTTGCTCATATTTTAATTGGCTATGGTAAGCAAATTCATCTTGTGCTTCACGAGATACTGTATATTTTTTTGCAACATTCTCTGCCGTTTCCCCCATGCTAAATGGATGATGTAATTTTGACAATGCTGGATTTGTAAATCGCCAGCCGATAGTTGTATCAAAAATTTCTGCTTTACGAGAAAAAGGCGAATCGCTTTTACCCATTACAAAAGGCGCACGAGTCATGCTTTCTACACCGCATGCAATCATTAATTCACCATCGCCACACATTATTCCTCTCGCACTGTCCATAATTGCTTGTAAGCCAGATGCACATAAACGATTTACCGTATTGCCACCCACTGTAATAGGCAAGCCAGCCAATAATAATGCCATACGAGCAACGTCTCTATTGTCTTCACCTGCTTGATTAGCACAGCCAGCAATCACATCTTCAATAGCGTTTACATCAATCGAAGGGTTTCTTTGCACAATCGCTTTAATTACATGTGCCAATAAATCATCTGGTCTTACGGTGCTTAAACTGCCCCCATACTTCCCTATGGGTGTACGAACGGCATCTATAATGTATGCTTTTGTCATTGGATAAAAATATTTTAGCAAAAGTAATATTTTAATGCGGTTATTATTCTGCTTTAGTCAATCAACTTTTAGTAAGATTTTTTATTACATCTAAAGTATATCCTTTATAAAAAAGTTGCTTGTTTTACTACATTTTACATTTTGAAAAAAACAATGTCCGCTAATCTTCTTATAAATTGTGGAGTTGAAATTTTATATTACTCAACCAATGAAGTAAAATTAATCTCATGTATTTCGTTGAAATTAAATTTACATATCATTTTGAATTGTTTTACGTTAATTATTTTTGTGTTACAATGTAACATGAAAGCACATTTTTATCAAATCATTTTTAAAATTTAAATCAATTATTCTCTCTTTACTATTAGTATAAAATTGCATAACTTATATTTTTAATTTATATTGATTATCATTTTTCATCCAATTTATTAAAATACTTTTCATTACTTTTGTAGTCGTTAATTTTTAAATTTTATGAGCAATCAAGAGTGGCCACTTTGGGAAATTTTTATACGCAGTAAAGCAGGTTTAGACCATAAACATGTTGGAAGTATACATGCTGCCGACTCAACCATGGCTATCGAAATGGCCAGAGATGTGTATACACGTCGTATGGAAGGCATCAGTATTTGGGCTGTTGAAAGTACCAATATTCATGCATCTAATCCTGATGACGCGGGTATTTTTTACGAACCGAGCAACGATAAAATATATCGCCATCCAACGTTTTATGAATTGCCTGATGAAATTACCCACATGTAAAATTTAAATAATAAAAAATGAACAATTCATTAGTTGAATATATTATGCATTTGGCTGATAACAGCCTAATACATGGACATCGTTTGAGTGAGTGGTGTGGACATGGACCTATTTTAGAAGTAGACATTGCTTTATCAAACATAGCATTGGATAATATAGGCGCAGCCAGAAGCCTGTATGAATATGCAGCTGAAATTGAAGGGAATGGTAAAACAGAAGATAGCTATCCTTATTTTAGAGATGTTCGACAATTTAAAAATTCATTGTTAGTAGAATTACCCAATGGAAATTTTGCAGATACTATAGCTAAATGCTTACTTTTTGATGCCTATCAATTTTATTTTTATACGGCATTAAAAAACAGCACAGATATGCGTTTAGCTGCTATTGCTGAAAAGTCTTTAAAAGAAGTTACCTATCATTTACGTTTTAGTTCGGAGTGGGCTGTTCGTTTGGGCGATGGCACCGATGAAAGTAAACAAAAAATGCAACATGCGATTGCAGAGCATTGGGAATATGCAGGTGAACTTTTTGCTCCAAGCAACATTGAATTGGAAATGATTGAAAAAGGAATTGCACCTAATATGGAAGCTTTAAAAGATGTTTGGCAGCAAAAATTAGCTGAAACAATAGAACAAGCGACACTCTCTTTCCCATTATCAAATGAAAAAGGTTGGTTTCAATCAGGTGGTAAAAAAGGAATTCATACAGAATATTTAGGTTTTATTTTAGCTGATTTACAATACATGCAAAAAACATATCCGAATTCGGAATGGTAAAAAAGAGTAGTCAGTTGACATATATCAGTTCTCGAGCATGTTTTATTATGTTTGAAAAAACAATGGTTTAATAAATTTCAAAAATGGTTTCAAAAGAAATAATCTATTCTTATTTAGAAAATGTTTCAGATCCTGAGGTTCCTGTCTTGTCTATTTTAGATTTAGGTATTGTAAGGGATGTGATCATCAATGAAGTAAATGAAGCAGTTGAAATTTTGATTACTCCAACTTACAGTGGTTGTCCTGCTATGCAAATGATTGCAATGAATGTAAAAATCGAAATGCTAGCTCAAGGGATTAAAAACGTAACCGTTACAGAAATTTTATCGCCAGCGTGGACAACGGATTGGATGACTGAAAATGGAAAACGTAAGCTAAATGAATATGGCATTGCGCCTCCTCAAAATAAATCAAACGAATATATTTCTATTGAAGATTTAATTGTCCCATGTCCTATTTGTCAATCTAAAAATACATCTGTGATTAGTGAATTTGGTTCAACTGCATGTAAATCTTTGTATAGATGCAATGATTGTTTAGAGCCTTTTGATTAT
>Ga0114980_10000824_pt1 | contig 22199 bp, 18 predicted proteins | sample S_140806_EF_Meta_FD_87018 | JGI IMG/M metagenome (GOLD analysis project Ga0114980, IMG submission 87018) | Freshwater microbial communities from Lake Simoncouche, Canada to study carbon cycling - S_140806_EF_MetaG | ecosystem: Environmental > Aquatic > Freshwater > Lake | place: Lake...
ACAACATTGAATTGAGATGTTTTACCATTTTCAAGAACGACATTGAAAATATACATTCCAACTTCTAAAGCTGAAACATTAAAATTAGCTTTACCATTCACGAGTGAAATTACGCTTGTAGCAGCAATTTTTCCAGAAATATCTGTTACTGTTACAGTTGCTACTCCTTCACCTTCAATAGAAATTGTAAGATCATCGCTAGTTGGATTAGGATATGCACTACCATTAACAGTATTAATTTCGTTTATTCCTATGCCAGCTGAACTCATAACCTTTATACCAACTGCATTTGGCACATCTGCTCCAAATCCATTTGTGAACCAAGTTCCATCACTTTCATTAGGGCAAATTGGTTGTAAGTAGTAGTCCGTATTCCATGTGTAATTTGTATTATCATGCCCCATGTACAAGTTGATATTTACTGTTTGCACACAAGCTAAATAACGCTGGTTATCCTCTAGGACTACAGGAGCTGCAAATGCACCATAAACAGTTTCTCCTTCTTGACTTTCATCTGTATAATAAAAGTAAGCTTGAGCCATTTCAGTTAATGTTGTAAAACCTAAATTAGCATCGTTTATATCAGCAAAGGCATCTTCCCATTTGTAGAGTGTTAAATTCATTTCTTCGCCAGCCATTAGTGAGTCCTCAGGCACAGCAGTTCCTTTAGTTGCAGCAAAATATAATCCTTCTACTGCCAATCTACTTGCATTTGGATTATTGATAGCAGAACAAATAGAATAGGTTTGATTATTGGTGCTTGGTCGGTAAAAAGTCTTGCCACTAGGTAAACCTGTTGCAGTATCTATTTTTGCAGCACTATAAATAGATTCACTTATTGTGAAAGTATAAGAAATACTGTTGTCTGAAGCGTACTCATCATCAACTATATTCGTCATATTTAGATCCATCATACTTGCAGTATAGGTTAGCTTATAAGTCCCTACAGGGTATGTTGTCAAAGAGAAATCAGGCAAATTATAATTAGAAGTTGGATAAACATCTATACTATCATTCAAGTCAATGTACATTGCTGATGCACTGTTGTCATAAACAATATTTCCAGTTGGACTTGTAACTGTAGCTCTTAGAGAAACATTTCCTTGTGGTAGATTTCCGTCATTGTAGATACGTGCACCGACAGAAAAATTAAATTCTGTAGCGTTTTGCGCTAATAATGCAGGAACAAAACCTTGTTTTGGAGCTAATGCAGCTCCTGTTGAAAGTCTTATATCATTTGCAAATAAGCCAATTTTATTTCCTATGAAAACTACAACAGCACCACTTTGCATTTGATTTACTAATATCGCACCATCTGTATCGCTTAACATTACAACTGGAATTGTAACTGTTGCTCCTGATGCACCAGGTCCTGGGGTGATAACTCCAGGTTCTCTATTAATAATTATAACACCAATTGCACCAGCAGTTTGAGCATTCAGTGCTTTGAGTCCAAATTCGCAACCACCAGAAGTAGTATTTGTCGTGCCATCTCCTCTGTAAATAACAGCAATTTTGCCATTTAAGTTATTAATTACTGGATTACATGCTGCAGCTGAAACTGGGTGACCTTGGGCATTTAAACCAACTGAACCATCATCTGCCATCATAAGTGTATCTTGAATATAGGTGCCAGGAATTAAAAAATTTGGTGTACCCCATCCGCCAGCAGGATCTGCCCAAGCATTTGGATAATTACCAATAATATTGCTGGGAGAAACACCAGCAACGATTACTTGTGCATTAGTAAAATATGCAAAAGAAATAAGAGAAAAAGAAAGTAGAATTTTTTTCATAAAAATTTTTATTTTAAGAGTGAAAATTAAATTAGCATCAAACTTAAGTTAAATTTTTATAATCTGAAAATAATCTAAGAAAAAACCCTTTTATTTTAGCCAAATAATAGCATAATAGATAAGTGCAGCAAGAAGTGCAGAAACAGGAATGGTAAGAATCCAAGCCCAAAGCAAGTTGATAGTTACTCCCCAACGAACAGCACTTAATCTTTTTGTTGCACCAACACCAATAATAGACCCAGTAATTGTATGAGTAGTAGAAACAGGAATTCCAAATTGAGAAACCGTAAATAAGGTTAATGCTCCTGCAGTTTCCGCGCAAACACCTTCAAGTGGTGTAACTTTTGTGATTTTAGTTCCCATTGTTTTCACGATTTTCCAACCTCCCATTAAAGTACCAAGACCAATCATCAAATAACAACCAAATGCAATCCAAAAGGGCATAGTTTCTGACTGAACTTTTGTTTTAATTTTAAATCCTTCTTTTAAATCTCCTGTTTTTTGATCTGTATAAGCCGAAAAAATTCCAGCATGTTTATACTTGTGATTTAGGGTTTTGTCATTAAAAATTGTGTCGCGGGACTTCGAATCACAGAGCATCTTTCCAACTGTAAAAACTTCAATTTTTGAAAGTTCGCTTTCGATTTCATCAAATGAGGGAGGAGCTAATTTTTTCAAGTATGCGGAATTTAAATCACCTTTTTTATTATAGACAGTTTTTCCGTTTTCTGCATCTAGAATCTCTTTGTGATCTACGAAATAAGTTTTACCATTTATTTCTGCAATTTCAGGCTTAAATTTCTCCAGTTTCCCTTTTTCATTATGGTATTCGATTTGCATCAATTCTGAAATCTGCAGTTCTTTAGGAATTGCATGCTCTAATTTCCCTTCTCTCCCCAAGTTTCCATATACTAAAAGTGCGGCACAAATAATTCCCATTACCTTTTGAGAATCTGCTCCTCCATGCCCCAAAGAGAATGCTGCTGAGGAAAGTAATTGTAAACGTTTATGCATGTGTGCCTCTTTCACAGCAGACGGGTTCTTACTACCATATTTCAGCTCAAACCAAATGTAGACAAGAATAAATACTGAAATCATTCCAATTATAATATAGAGCATAATTGGTTTCATATCCATGTATTCTATCATATACTCCATGAAAGCAATTGTTATAGTTGAAAGTATAAGAATAAATGCCATTTTTTTCCAAAAAGAGCGTGCGATGGTGACCAAACAAATAAGAAATGCTATAAATCCTCCTATTAAAGGAGCAAGAAAAATAAATAGAATTACTTTTAAAATTTCACCGGACGCAACAACATCCCAACCTGCGTGAGCAACCGCAGCTCCTGCAAAGCCTCCAATTAAGGTATGCGAAGAAGAAGAAGGTATTCCAAGTCGCCAAGTTAGTAAATTCCAAAATGTGGCTGCAATTAATCCAGCTAGAATAACCCAAAGGTCAATAGCGTTATTATCAACAGTTTTTGCTACAGTATTTCCTACACTCATATCAAAAACCCAAAATGCCAAAACATTGAAAAAAGCGGCCCATATTACAGCTTGAAATGGTGTGAGAACTTTTGTTGACACAACTGTAGCAATCGAATTTGCAGCATCATGAAATCCATTGACTAAGTCAAATATTAATGCAATAACTATTACTGTAATAAGTAGCGTAAACATATAAATGGAATTTTAAATAACTATGAATTAAGCGTATTTAACAACTATGGATTCGATTACATTTCCTGCATCTTCACATTTATCAGTTGCAACTTCCATTACTTGATAAATCTCTCGTCGTTTTATTAATTCTTTAGCATCAACATCTGACTCAAATAATCGCTCTATACTCATATCAAAGATATCATCTGCATTATTTTCAATGCTATTAATTTTGATAACACATTCAATGATTTTTTGCGTGTTTTTTAGGTTTCGAAGTTCCGTAACAGCTTCTTTTACGGCTTTTACTGCCCCACTAATTGCTTCCGCCATTTTCTGAATTCCTTGATCTGATATTGGATCTATTTTATAGAAATTAATTTTTTTACCTGCAGCATAAATACAATCTGCAATATCATCTAAAGCAGATGCTAAACTATGAATATCCTCACGATCGAAAGGAGTTATAAAATTTCTTCCTAATTCTATGAATATTTTATGTGTAATTTCATCATTTTGATGCTCAATATCTTCCATCGCTTTGATTAAAACTCCACGCTTATTGAAATCAGGCTCATGAACAACTTGCAAAAGATTTTTTGCGATTTTTTCTAGGTTATCACTTGCTTGTTCAAAAAGCGAATAAAAGACTTTGTCTTTTGGTAAAAAGTAACTTAAAATTCCAGCCATACTATTTTTTTAGTAAAGATAGAGCAAGTAGTTGTATTAAATTATAAGATTGAATTTCTTAACCTAAACATAACATTGCAGATCAATAACAAATTAGTGATTTTATCTTTTTAAAATAAAATTGTAAAAGCTGTAAATCTCAAATGCTTGTTGCTTACATTTGCAAAGTGAATCAGTTTGACAATTTACGAATTCAATTAGAGCTTTTAGAATGGCCAAATATTTATTTGTATAAATTCATCGTTCCGAATGAAAATGAAAAAATAGCATTGGTAACATCATTATTTGATGAAAATACAGAAATTGGTTTTCTTCCCTCCGGCAAAGGAAATTATCTTAGCATTAGCGCAAAAGAAGTAGCGTTGAATGCGCAATCAATTATTGAAAAGTATGAAAAAGTATCAAAAATAAAAGGAATAATTACACTTTAAATGGAGAAAATTACGGCTATCTTATTTGTTTCATTCTTGCTTTTACTAGGAGTAATTCTTTATCGCTTGCTTCTCAGAAAACTCAGCAAAGGAAGAATTAAAAATGAAAATTACTGCACTTTATATAGTTTGGATAAAAACCCTGCAAGTGGCGAAGTTGCTTTTTATTTTGTGAGTCCTTTTAAAATCCCTATTGAATTTTCAATTTGGGAAGGAGATATAAAAGTTTTGGAATTACGAAATGAGGAATTTTCTGAGGGTGGTCACATCATTCATTTTGATACCAAAAATCTAAAAAATGGCGACTATCTTTTTGGATTAGTTACAAGCGAACAAAAAACGATAAAGCGTTTTCAAATAAAAAATGATTAAAGCTCCAATTTGTTTTTCTCATTATTATGCTTTCATTTTCCTACTATTAAAGTTGCATTATGAATTCATATGCATTAATTAAGTTCTTAATAAAATGTTTACTTTTGATTAAAAAATTGAAGCCCAAAAGTCATAAATTTACGCTAACTGAAGACACTCAATTTGATGTTCTTGGTTTATCTACAGCTTTTAACGACTATCGTTTAGCATGGGAGTTGAACACTTGCCTAGATATGAGAATTACATTGCATGAAGAACAGTTAGAAATATATGAATCCAAGACAAAAGAAACTTCTTTTTTTCGTGTGTACCATTTTTTTGATGAGGAAAATTTAACAAAATATTATATTATTAAAAACAAGCAGAATTTTAAATTCCTATTACCAGAGAAATCAGCTTTTGATTATTTTTTACTCATTCGCGATAATTTTATTTTTGAAATGAGTGACTTTACAACTCGGTTGCGACAAATTAATGGAATAGTAGCAGTATTTACAATTGCTAATAGTGAATTTGAACTAGCAGAACATTTAACATTCTAAGAAATGAAAAAAACAAAAATAGTAGCAACAATAGGTCCTGCATCTTCTTCAAAAGAAGTACTTCGAGAGATGATTGAATCAGGGCTTAATGTTTGTCGTTTAAACTTTTCACATGGAAACTACGAAGACCATCTAAGTGCAATTAAACAAATTAGAGAATTGAATGCTGAAATGGGAATGAATGTTTCTATTCTTGCCGATCTCCAAGGTCCAAAAATTCGAACCAATGAAATGGAAAATAACGGCGTTCTTTTGGAAGTAGGCAAGGAAATAAAAATTCTTGTCGAGAAAATAGTTGGAAATTCCGAGCGCTTTTCTATTAATTATGTAAAACTACCACAAGATGTTAAATCCGGAGAAAAAATCTTATTAGATGATGGAAAAATAATGCTGGAAGTAATAACAACAGATGGAAAAACTGAAATTTTATGTAAAATTATTCAAGGTGGAATTCTTTCTTCCAAAAAAGGCGTGAATTTACCCAACACTTCAATTTCTTTACCTTCTTTAACTGAAAAAGATGAAAAAGATTTACATTTTGCACTCGATAATGGCGCTGATTGGATTGCCCTTTCTTTTGTGCGCTCTGCACACGATATTATTGAATTAAAAAAACATATTTCTGCTCGTAAACACCATGCAAAAGTTATTGCTAAAATTGAAAAACCGGAAGCATTGGAAAACATTGACGGAATTATCGCTGAAAGTGATGCTTTGATGGTTGCTAGAGGAGATTTAGGAGTTGAAATTCCCTATCAAAATGTGCCACTTATTCAAAAAATGTTGATTTCAAAATGCAATCTTTCTGCAAAGCCAGTAATCGTAGCTACTCAAATGATGGAATCAATGATATCAAGTATGACGCCTTCTCGTGCAGAAGTAAATGATGTTGCAAATGCTGTTCTTGATGGTACCGATGCTGTTATGTTGTCAGGAGAAACTTCTGTTGGAAAATTTCCTGTTGAGGTTATAAAAACGATGAGCAACATAATTAAAGAAATGGAGACGCACAGCGGAATTTACCATAAGGAAGAAATTCCAAAGGAAAATCAAAGTCGTTTTATCTCAGATTCTATTTGTTTTAATGCTTGTCGTTTGGCACAACGCGTTAAAGCAGCGGCAATTATTACCATGTCTTTTTCGGGTTATACTGCCTATAAAATTTCTTCACAAAGACCTAACACAGAGATTTTTGTCTTTACAAGTAATAAAAAAATTCTTGCGCAATTGAGCTTAGTTTGGGGAGTTCGTGCTTTTTATTACAATAAAAAAATAAGTACAGATCATACAATTGCAGACATTAAACAGACCATGAAAGACCAGTCTATTTTAAAATTAGGTGATTTAGTTATTAATATCGCATCAATGCCTATTGAAGAACTTGGAAGTGCAAATATGTTGAAATTAAGCTACATCGATTAAGTTTCTAAAATAAATTAAAAAATTACTTTTTCTTGCTCGAGTTCTGCTATTTTTCATTAACTTAAATTAAAAACAAGTTAAACATGGAAAAAAAATGGCTCATTAAAAATGGACAAGAGCAATCTAAAATCGAAGCTTTAAGAGCGGAATTAAAAGTCGACAGAATTGTTGCAGAACTTCTTCTGCAGCGTGGAATTGATGACTTTAAAAAGGCCCAAGAATTTTTTCGCCCAGACCTCAATAATTTGCATGATCCATTTTTAATGAAAGATATGGATAAGGCAGTCGCTAGAATAATGCAAGCAATTAAAAATAAGGAACGCATTTTGCTTTTTGGCGACTATGATGTTGATGGAACAACTGCTGTTGCCTTGCTTTTTAGTATTCTAAAGGAATATTTACCTTCTATTGAATACTACATTCCAGATCGATATTCTGAGGGTTATGGAGTAAGTTATCAAGGAATAGATTTTGCCTATTCGAATAAACAAACATTAATTATTGCACTTGATTGTGGAATTAAAGCAAACGATAAAGTTGCATATGCAAACGATAAAGGAATTGATTTTATAATTTGCGACCACCACGAACCAGGAGAGGAACTTCCTGCTTGTATTGTTTTAGATCCAAAAAGAAAGGATTGCCTTTATCCCTTTAAAGAATTATCAGGTTGTGGCGTAGGATTTAAATTCCTCCAAGGTTTTTTGCAGAAAAGTAAGATTCCACTTACAAAATTGTTCAATGAATTGGATTTGGTAGCAATTAGCATTGGAGCGGACATCGTTCCTATTGTTGCTGAAAACCGAATTCTATGTTTTCATGGCTTGAAATTGCTAAATGCAAAACCGCGAATAGCTTTTCAAGAATTATTGGATTTAGCAGGAAAAGAAATGCCTCTAAGTTTAACAGATGTTGTTTTTATTATCGCTCCGAGAATAAATGCAGCTGGGCGCCTGCGTTCTGGAAAAATGGCGGTAGAATTAATGATTTCTAGTGATTTAGATGAATTAAAGCATCTGGCTTTAGAAATAAATTCGGATAATACAGAACGCAAAGGTTTAGACCAACAAATAACAAAAGAAGCACTTCAACAAATAGAAAAAGATCCTGGCTTTTCGACTCGTTGTTCTACCGTTGTTTTTGATCCATCTTGGCACAAAGGCGTGGTAGGAATTGTTGCTTCACGTCTTATTGAAAAGCACTACCGTCCAACGATTGTCTTAACAGAATCTGAGGGAATAGTAAGCGGTTCAGCGAGAAGTGTTCGGAACTTTGATTTGTATAAAGCACTACTTTCTTGCGAAGATCTTATGGAGCAGTTTGGCGGACATACGCATGCTGCAGGGATGTCGATGAAGCTAGAAAATTTAGCTGCTTTTAAAGTGCGTTTCGAAGAGTATGTCCAGAATAATTTAGTCATCGAAGACAGAATCCCAACCCAAGCTCTTGATATTTCGATCGATTTAAACGAAATACATGGTAATGAGTCGCCTTTAGTTATTCCAAGAATGAAGCGAATTATTGAAGATTTTGAGCCACATGGTCCTGGAAATATGAAGCCCGTATTTTATTCCTCAAATTTATATTCAACAGAAGTTCGTGTTTTGAAAGAAGCGCATTTGAAGTTGAAAGTTACCCAAGCAAATTCAAGATTGATTTACGATGCAATTGGTTTTAATATGGTGCTTAAAGAAAATCAAGTCGCAAGAGGTCTTCCTTTTGAAATGGCTTATACTTTGGAAACCAATGAGTACAAGGATAAAAAAACGCTACAGTTTAACATTAAAGATATTCGAGAGCAAATTCAATAATTAGATTTGTGCATTCAAGCCAAAAACAGCAGTTAAAGCAGCAGTTTCAGTCCGCAAGCGAAAAGCACTTAACGTAATTGCAGTATAACCCTTTTCCAGTGCAAGTTGTACTTCTTTTTCTGTGAAATCTCCTTCCGGACCGATTAAAAAAGCAGCATCTTTTTGAAGTGTTGTTATTTCTTGTTTTTCGGACTCATAACAATGTCCGATATAACCACCAGGATTATTGGCAACAAAAAGATTAAAAGGAATAAGTTCACAAATTTCAGGAAGATAAAATCGTTTGGATTGTTTCATAGCACCAATTGCAATTTTGTTTACGCGCTCTAATTTTACAGCAGTTCGCTCGTTATTCGTACAGCTCAAAAAACTGAGTTTTGTCAATCCAAGCTCTGTTGCTTTTTCAACAAACCATTCAATTCTGTCCATATTTTTTGTAGGCGCAAGTCCAATGTGAATGGATTTGCTTCGAGAATGAAAAATTGTGCGGGTTATTTCTACCTGACATCGTTTTTCGTGGGCATCACAAATTAGCGCAAAAAACTGCCCTCCTTTTCCGTTTACTAATTCTATCTCATCGTCCTTTTTTTTGCGAAGAACGCGGATACAATGTTTTGATTCCTCTTCAGAAAGCGTGTAAGTTTTTGTAGTATCAGTAATATCTGAAGCGTAAAATAGAGCCATTAGTGTATAAGTTGATAAACCATTTCACGCATAAGTTCTCCTTGAGTAGTACTGGTATTTCCCACACCTTTTGACTTTAAATCGTATTCGTGGATGAGGGCAATATTTGCAGCAATTTTTCGCGGATCGTATTTATTTTTTGCATTTGTCAATTCACCAGCAACAAAAGGGTGAACTCCGAGAGCTTTCGCCACAGCTTCTCTTGACTTATTTGGTAAAAAATGTATCCGCATAATTTGAGAGAAAAACTTAAATAAATTTGAAATGACAAAGACCAAATCTGCTGCTTTTGGGTTATGATCAAAATAATCTACAATTTTAAGCGCTTTCAAATTGTCTTTATTCGCAACAGCATTTGTTAACTCAAAAACATTATAATCCTTTGATATTCCAATGTTTTCCTCAATGTGATTTTCGTTAATAATTGTTCCTTTTTCGATTAAAACTGCTAGTTTTTCAAGTTCTTTTACAATTCTACCTAGATCATTTCCTAAGGATTCTATCAATAGCATACATGCTTTCGAAGTCAACTCGTAACCTGTTGTTTTTATATATTGCTGAATCCATTCTGCTAATTGGTATTCTTTCACCTTTTCAGATTTAAAAACCACACCATTTTTTAGCGCATTTTTTAAGGTTTTTTTGCGTGCATCAAACGTTTTGTATTTGTAGCAAATAACGAAAATAGTTGAGTTAGCGGGATTTTCTAAGTAGGATTCTAGTTGTTCAATAGCTTTAAAATATTGAGCTTCTTTTAAGATAACCAATCTTCTTTCAGCCATCATTGGGTATGATTTTAATTCGCTTATAAGCGAAAGAACTTCAGCATCTTTTCCATATAAAATCGATTGGTTAAAATCGCGCTCACTTTCTTCTAAGGCATTATCCTGAATTGCTTTTGTTAAAACATCAATAAAATAGGGCTCTTCTCCGTGAAGAAAATATATTTTCTCGAATTTTTTATTCCTTATCTCTTTCAGTAGAAGTTTATGGTCCATCTTAGTGTTTTTGCCAAATTTGAATAAGTTTATCTGATGTTTCAAAAGCAAGAGACCCTGCAAAAGAAGAACTATCTATTTGAAAATAAGGCGCAAAGCAGTGTTCTGTGGTCTGATTGTAAGGCATTAGATTTGTTTCCTCAAAAATAATGGAAATGTTTGAGAGTACAATTATATAATTGAGTATTCACTTTCTTACCACCAATATTTAAAATTATAATCCTAATGAAAATCCCAAATTGAGGTAATATTTTCATTTTGCCATTCTTTTTCCTTGATACTTCGACAATGCTCAGTACAAGTCAAGAATCAAAAAATCAAGGCTCTGAATTTCTTTTTGTTCGCAAATTATTGTTATACATGTATTTATAACTCGTAGCGAACAAGATAACTCCTTTCTGAAACTTAAATTTTTTAAAAATGTTCTTGCAGAAATTTTAAAAATTAACAGTTTCAGTTCAGTAGCTAAAACCAAGAAATTCAAGGCCGAAGTTAGTTTCGTTAATATTCACCAAATATCCCTCACTTTGATTAAATTCTTGATTTTCAATATTCAAGTATTTTACTGGTACGATTGCGAACACTCAATTATATAATTAAGAATGAACTACAAAAAACAAGATTTCTTAAAATAAATTGTCGCTTACAAACTGTTTTGAATAGTCTTTAATAATTTGTCGAACTTGACGGAACTCCTCTAAAACTTCTTCTTCTGTCCCTTTTGATTTTGCAGGATCAGGAAAGTTGTGATGAAACTTTTTGGCTTTGGTTGTAAAGAATGGACAGTGTTCTTTGGCATTGTCACAAACCGTAATTACAAAATCAAAATCAATGTCAAGATATTCGTCAATGTTGTTTGAAGTATGTTTAGAAATGTCAATGCCATCCTCTTTCATTATTGAAATTGCTCTCGGATTTACGCCATGGGTTTCAATACCAGCACTATAAATTTCTGCTTTTTCGCCTGCGAAATGTCGTAAGTAGCCTTCTGCAATTTGGCTTCGACAACTGTTACCCGTGCAAAGAACTAATATATTTTTCATTCCTTTATTACTATTTTAAACAAAAAGCCAAATAATATTTATGAGACAAAATTTTGGGTCAAAACCCCAAATGATTTGTAAAACAGTTATCGAAACTGTTATTATTATAGGTTTCTTGTATTTATTGATAAATTCTTTTAAAGTCATAATTTTTAATTAACAGCAACCCCCTCCTGGTGTGCAATCTTGTTGCACTTTTTCTTTACTATTTTCCAACGAGGGAATACCACAACTATCAGCAGCCAAACAAGCAGTTTGTTTTGAAATAAGAACAAAGTTTTTTCCATTAAATTCTAAATCATACTTACCAATTGTTTCAGCTTGATATTCAACTTCAATTTCTAAATCTTCCATTCCCAATTTTTCTTCGGATAGCTTGATAATGTCAAGCAACTTTGTTGGTTTTAATCGGTGTTCAAAATCGTTGGCATTCCACAATTGAAAATTTGCGACTTTTTCAAATCTTATGATTCCACCGCAGTCGATGAAATGTTTAGTTACAACACCAAGCTCAGTAACATGGAAATGTTCAGGAACAATAGTTCCGTTTTGAAGTACAAAATTCACTGTTTCAGTGTTGCTCAAATGTTTCTTTATTTGTTCAATTTTCATTTTCTTTGAATTTATATTGCTAGCAACAATTATTTTTTTTCTTTTCTAAGCTGTCCGAAATATTTGCGAAATAATCTCGAAGTTTCGTCAGTGATTTTTCGTCAATACAGTAACAAATAGCATTTCCTTCAATATTGCCTTTAATAAGTCCCGCATTTTTGAGTTCTTTCAAATGTTGCGAAACTGTCGGCTGTGCTAAAGGTAATTCATTAACGATGTCGCCACAGATACAAGTGTCGACTTTCATTAAATACTCAATAATAGCAACCCTTGCTGGGTGTCCTAATGCCTTTGAAAGGGTCGCAATGTGATTTTGATAATCTGTAAAGTGTTCGGTTTTTGTTGCACCCATTTATCTAAGTAGAAATTTATATTGCAATATTACGATATAGTTTTGAAATCCCAAAATATTTTCATCAATTGAATGTTTGTCGATTTTGAGTAAAATGGTAAACAATGTTTATGAAAAATAAATTTACACGATGTGTAAAATAAAAAAAAGCCTGATTTTCATCAAGCTTTTTGTTTGAGGTTTCGAGCGGATTATTTTATGAACCGAAGTAATGTATTATTTATCAATCAAAAAGCTTTCGTCTTTTTCAAATCCGAGGGCGTTTTTTCTTTTAGCATCGGGCAAACTTTGTTTGCCATCTTCTAAAAATAAAAAAAGCCTGATTTTCATCAAGCTTTTTGTTTGAGGTCTCGAGCGGATTCGAACCGCTGTAGTCGGTTTTGCAGACCGGTGCCTAGCCGCTCGGCCACGAGACCAATTTGTAGGTCGGCAAATATACAGAAATTATCTAAAATCTAACTTAAAATTAATCAAATTTCAATAGTTTCTTTGAATATGCTTTACCCTTAATTCTCGCTGAAAGATAATAAACTCCGCTTGAAATGATTTCTCCATTACTATTTTTTCCATCCCAAATAAGCTCTTTTGTGCCAATAAGTGGGTTCAACTTACAAATAAAATCACCAGCACTAGAATAAATAGAAAGGAGGTCACCACTTTCAAATGGTTCTTTGAATTCTATTTGCACGCTTTCCCGAAATGGATTTGGAAATGTCATTATTCCATTTGGATCTTCAGGGAGATATTCCGCTAAACTTGCGCTCATTAACTCTTCTAAATCGTAGTTTTCATCGCCATTCATGTAAGGCATAAAATGAAAATACACTAAAAACATTTCATCTGTTGTATTAAATCCACTGCTCACATTAAGAGGAGGCGAATTTGGGTTATGGGGATTATTTACAGTATTATCATATTTTGCTTCACCTTTAATTCTATAACCTGTAGCAACTTTTTGTAAATTCCGAAAAAAATAAAAATCTTGCCAATGAAAATCCCAGTGTGGAATATTTACAAATTTGATGGTGTCTTGATTTGCTTTGTAAGCATAGGCTTTAATGTTTGCACCAAGTAAATGCATGTGAGGAAAAACGGATAGAACCGAAAAATTTGTTGGTACTCCAGCATTTGCTGGATATTGTGCTGTTAAATTCGTGACTTGATTTGCGGGAAGCGTAAAATTATTATTGCTTATCAAGGGAGCTGCAGAAATCTGCCTGACGTTTGTCGTGCCTGGTGGATAAAAATGAAGAATAACTTTTGTGCTATCAAATTCGCCGTAACTACCGACAGGATAATGCATCGCGAAGTAAATATTGGATCCTGGACCAATATCCATACCCAGAGCAAGCGGACTTACAGAAGGTAAAATCATTGGTGATGCCCCTGGAGTATATCCGATTACTAATTTTGTTGAGGCGTTACTAGGACTTGCACAAAGTCCATCAAGCGTATCTGTACTTTCTATACCACTTGGATCGATAAAAATTAAAGCATGATGTACGATTTCTCGGTTTCCCGGAACAACTTCAACGGCTTTTATAATGCGATTTTGCGTTAAATAAGTTGGTACTGAGAAACAAACATAATCGTCGTTTGCAGTAGCCTTACTCATGTATGTCGGTATCTGAACTGTGAGGTCACCATTTCCTAAAATAGTATTATTGGTGTAAACGGGTGGTGGTGGAATTGCAGCACTATTTCCTTGCGGCAAACCATTGTTAAGCCAATTTATTACAGTCGTTTTTTCAGTACTACTTAAGGAACGAGTATGTAAATATTCTTGGTAAGAATTGTCTGGCGGCCAAGGTGGCATTTCGTCATTTGTTATATACTGACTTATTATTGTTGACATTGGAGAAACTTCATCGTAAGTCATTAAGGAAACTGGAGCAAGCCCTCCAGGATGGTGGCACTTTGAACATTTATCATAAAATAACTGTGCGACTTCACCGCTCCATGTTTGACTTTTTGCAGTAAATTGAACAAAAAGAATAGAAAATAATATAAAAAGTGCTTTCATTTTAAGAAAATTTATACTTCAAAGATAGCTTATTTTTGCAATTTCGTTTAGTTAACAATAATAGTTTTAGTCTCAGTTTGTCCATATTGATTTGTAATTCTCAAGATATAACTTCTATAAAATAAGATTCAGAAAACTAGCGCAAAATAAATATGTAAATAAGAATCGATACATTTGAATAAAAATACTACTTATGTATCAAATAGCACAATTTATGACTAATTTATTCGGATTGAAATCTCTTGTTTTTTTCCTTTTTTTCTTATGTTTTACAAATTTATCAGCTCAAAATGAGCAAGCTTTTAAAATTTACACAGCCAAAGGAAAAAGTATTTCCTATAAAAAAATGCAAGAATCTTCCTCAAAAAAAGAGCTCGTGCTATTCGGAGAATTTCATGATAATCCAATTACTCATTGGCTACAATTTGAATTAATGTTGTCACTTTATGATGTACATCAAACAAATCTAGTTTTAGGATTTGAAATGTTTGAACAAGATCAGCAAGGTGTTGTAGATCGCTATTTATCTGGAGAATTAAATGAAAAACAGTTTAAGGATTCCTGTCGTTTATGGGAAAATTATACAACAGATTATAAACCTTTGTTAGATTTTGCGAAGGATAAAAAATTGACGTGTATTGCTTCAAATGTTGAGCGGAAATATGCATCTCTTTTATTTAAAAAGGGACGAGCTGCACTTGATACACTTTCACCCTTGATTCGTTCTCAAATGGCAGATAACTATTTCAAACTAGACACTACACTTTCTCAATACATTGCTGTTCGAGAAATGTTTCCAAGTAAAGGAAAAGGAATGGTTGAAGCGCAAGCATTTAAGGATGCAACCATGGCGAAATTTATCATGAAAGAAATGAAAAATAATAAAGTTGTTTTGCATTTTAATGGTGCTTTTCATTCTGATTACTACCAGGGAATACTTTGGTACATTCAACAAGAAAAACCAGAGGTAAAGGCTTCAACAATCTCCACTGTAAGTCAAAAAAATATCAATAAGTTGGATGCAGAAAATTTGGGAAAAGCAGATTTTATAATTTGTGTCCCTGAGTCAATGACAAAAACCCATTAAGTATTTTTACTCGATTTTTCAACACGAGAAAAAAGGGTCAAAGAATTTGTTTTACTTTCAATCAAATCTCCTTTTTTTGGTTTGTTTTTAGCGGATAGTATTTTTCCATTTAATAAAGTCAAGCTATAACCTCTTTGTAAAACATTGCTAGGATTGAGAATATTAACAGTTTTCTCCAATTGTTCTAAATCTGATTCTTTCCGTTCAAAAAAGTGCAAAAGGGAGCCTTTTATTGGCTTACTAATTAGTGACAAGGTATTTCTTTCAGCTGTGATAATTTCTTTTGTAACAATACGGTAATCATTTTTCAGAGATAGCACAGCATCATTTTCATTTTTTAAAAAATAACGAGTAGTATTTTTAAGTTCTATGATTTGTTGGTTTAGTTCATTTTTAAGTGAATCAGTAAAACGAAGAGAAGCGTGCTTAAAAACACGAACTTGGCCATTAAAATCTTGCTTTGTTTTATCAATTAATTGTAAGGAATGAGCAATCATTTCCCGATTTAAGCGTTTTGTTTCTTGTTCAAATTCACGAAAGGTTTGCAGCAGAAATTCTGATAATTTGGTAGGTGTAATCTCATTTCTAAAAGAAACCATTTCAGCGACATTGAGATTTGTAGAGTGACCAATTCCAGTAAGCACAGGCAAAGGAAATTCTGCAATGGCTTTACAAAGATCGTAGTTGTTGTAACAGGTCATTCCGACTTCTGCACCACCACCACGGACAATGATAACAATATCAAAATAATCTTTTACTCTTTTAATTTTTTTAAGTGCAGAAATAATACTTTGAACTGCAACATCTCCTTGTAAGTATGCATTAAAAAGATGTGTAAATATAAAATAGGATTTTTCATTTTCCTGCAATACTTGCAAAAAATCAGAAAGACCTTTACTAGAATCTGCTGAAATAATGGCAACGCGTTTTGGAAGTAAGGGAAAATGTAATTTTTGATTGAGATTTAACAAGCCTTCTTTTGCAAGCTTTCGCAACGTTTCTTCTCGTTGTTTTTGCAATTCTCCCAAAGAATACGAAGGATCAATGTCTAAAATTTGCAATCCTAAACCAAAGGTTTCACTGTAGTTTATCTTCACCAAAAGAAGTAGTGACGTTCCTTCTCTAAGCGGTTCCTTTACGACTTCTATAAACTTAGTGTTGATGCGCTCGAGCTGTTGTTTCCAAATTGTACCCGTAATTTGCGCCACAATTTTATTTTCATCTTTTTGCACCAATTCAGGAAAAGCATGGCCACTAGGATATTTGTTCAATTTATGCATTTCCGCTTTCACCCAATAATTTTGGGTATAGCGATCTTCTAAGGTTTTTTTTATTGATCGAACAACTTGCTGTAAGGTAAAAACTTGTTTTTCGCTCATGTTTATAGTAAACTATTACCTAATTTAATGGAATTCCCCGAGAACTTACAGGGCCAGACACAGCGCTTTTCTTTAGGTTAAAATAGAAAGTCGTTCCAACTCCAAATTTGCTTTTTAAATAGATGGTATGTCCGTGAGATTCAATAATATGTTTCACAATTGCTAAACCCAATCCTGACCCTCCTTCGTGTCGATTTCTACTTTTTTCTACTCTATAAAAACGCTCAAATAAACGATTGTGGTGTTCTTGATCAATTCCTGGTCCATCGTCACTTACTTCGATTTCAATAAAATCTTCAATTTGAGTGAGCGTAATTGTGCAAGTGCCTTTTTCAATTCCATAAGCAAGTGCATTTGCGAATAAGTTGGAAAATACTTGACCAATTTTTGTGCGATCTGCCATAACATATATTGGCGAATATTCTTTAGCAAACGTTAACTTATAGTCTTTCGATTTCGCTAAAATTTCAAGCGATTCAAAAGTTTCTTTTATCACTTCAATTATATCAAAAGAACGAATTTCATTCTTAAGTTCATCTACTTCTAATTTAGTAATTTGATCTAAATCATCCAAAATACTTGCCATACGGTCAGTTGCCTTTTCTGCACGCTCCAAAAACGAGCGATTGATTTTTTTATCTTCTAATCCGCCCTCAAGTAAAGTTACGATGTAACCTTGAATTGAAAAAACAGGCGTTTTAAGTTCGTGAGCGAGATTCCCCAAAAATTCTCTTCTAAATTGTTCCTGTTCTTTCAAGCGTGTAATCTCAAAATTCCTGTCGTTTTTCCATTTTGCAACCTCTATTTCTGCTTTATCCATCAATGTATCAATGGAATTATTTGAAATTGCATTTGTATTTTGACTTAGCTGAATTGAATTGTAAATCTGTGAAAGTCGTGTGCTAATAAATTGTTTTAGCAAGAAATAAAAAATCAGGTAAGCAAATCCTCCAGAAATAAGAGGAATTAGAATAATTGTTAAATTATTTAATGAAAAAATAAATAAATGGACGATTAATGTAAAAAGAAAACTCGCTGCGAGAAACACTAGGCTTCCAAATAAGATAAGTAAACTCGGGCGTTTATTGATCACAAATATTTTTTTAATTTCCTTTTTTTCTTCTTTCTTCTAGCCATTTCGGCACAGCTTTTACAGCAGGTGCATTGGAATCACCCAGTAATTTTTCAATTAAATCTGGACGTTTTGCTTTCTCAAGCCTTTGTTTAATCCAATCTTTATTTTCACGCTTGTACCAAAAGAAAAAGCGATTTTGATTTAACTTTTCTTCTTTTGATTTAACTGTTTTTATGGGTTTTAAAGTATACGGATGAACACCAGTGTAATAAATAACTTCAGCAACGGTCATTGGTGTTGGCGTAAAATCCTGCACTTGCTCCAATTGAAAACCCATATCTTTAGTTTCTGCGGCTAAATTTGCCATATCTTCTTCTTCGCAACCTGGATGAGACGAAATAAAATAAGGGATAAGTTGCTGTTTAAGCCCATGTTTCTCTGAAATCTTATCGTATTTCTCCTTGAATTTATGGAAATACTTAAACGATGGTTTGCGCATTACCCTTAATGTAGCATCTGATGTATGTTCAGGCGCAACTTTTAACCTGCCGCTCACATGTCTTGTTATTACTTGTTCAATGTACTCATCGTGATTACCATCCTCATTGTTTTTATTGAAATCATCCACTAATAAATCGTAGCGAATTCCGGAACCGACAAATGCCTTTTTCACTTTTGGATGTGCATCAACTTTGCGATACAAGTCGGTCATTGGTTTATGAGAGGTATCCAAATTATTACAAATAACAGGATGAATACAACTTGGCGAAGTACAACGGGCACAAATCGCCTCGTCTTTGCCTTTCATTTTATACATATTTGCAGAAGGCCCTCCTAAATCAGAAATATATCCACGAAATTCAGGGTGAGCAACCACTTCTTCGACTTCCGCCAAAATAGATTTTTCACTTCTCGATGCAATAAACTTTCCTTGATGCGCGGAAATGGTACAAAAGCTGCAACCACCAAAACAGCCTCTGTGCATGTTGATTGAAAACTTAATCATGTCGTAGGCTGGAATAGGCCCACGCTTTTTATATTTTGGATGAGGTAAGCGCGTGTAGGGTAAATCAAATGAGCGATCTATTTCATTTTCGTCCATTGTTTTGTAAGGAGGATTAACGACTAAAACTTCAGTACCGACTTCCTGAGTAATTCGATTTGCTTCCCATTTATTGGATTCTACTTCTACAATTTTAAAATTGGCAGCGTATTTAATTTTATCTTCAAGACATACTTCGTGACTTGCTAATTCAACCGTTTCCCAATTTTTATTTTTCGGCAAGGGAAGCGATTTTTCTTGTAAGAATGCTACTTGCTTTAAGGTTTTTGCTTGATCAAAAGGAACTCCTTTTTTTAGAAGTCGCAGTAACTCCCGCAAAGGTTGGTCGCCCATTCCATACACCAATAAATCGGCTTTTGAATCTACTAAAATACTTGGCATTAACGCATCTTTCCAGTAATCATAATGCGTTACGCGTCTCAAAGACGATTCAATGCCACCAAGAACAACTGGGACATCTGGAAAAAGGTCTTTTAAGATGTTTGAATAAACAATCGAAGCATAATCTGGTCGAAAACCCGCTTCGCCACCAGGTGTGTATGCATCTGTAGAGCGCAAGCGCTTGTTTGCCGTGTAGTGATTTACCATTGAATCCATGCAACCCGCTGTAACACCGAAGAAAAGCTTTGGTTTTCCAAGTTTCTTAAAATCCCGTAAATCGTCTTTCCAATTTGGCTGGGCAACAATACCAATTCGCAGACCTTCATCTTCAATGATTCTACTAACAACAGCCGTTCCAAAAGCAGGGTGATCAACGTATGCATCGCCAGAAATTAGGATCACATCAAATTCTTCCCAAGCTCTTTTTTGAGCTTCTTTTAAAGACATTGGAATCCAATCCGAAATCGGTCGTTCTGGTAACATACTGCAAAAGTACGCAAAGAGAATTGGAAACAATATTAACTTTGCTATATACTAGAAAATTTACGTGTCAAAAAGCAGGAAATATTAATCTGCGATATTCACATTTATAGTTTTCTGCTGCTTCCCTTCGCCAATTTGAATGATATACTGCCCACTATAGACTGTGCTCACATCAAAATAAGCGATTGTACTTCCTTGATAAATGATCTTTGTATCAATCACTTTCCCTGTCAAATCAATTAATTTAATCGTAACATTCTCTTTGATCAAGTTACTTAATTGAACCATAAGCACATCATTTGTTGGATTCGGAAAAACCTTAAGCTCAATAGCTGAATTTTCAGATAGTTCGCTAGTTGAAGTATAAGTGGTTACAGTTTCTGTAATTGAAGTAACTTTAGCTCCTGTTTTTGATCCGTAAAACGTTGGTCCAACAACATAAGGGTAAGCAGAGTTCCAATTTGCATCTACTGTTGCGAAATAGCAATAAATACCGTTTGGATATTCTGGGGTAATACAAAAACGGCCATTGTGTTCATCTAAATAATCTTGACCTGTTTGAGCTATGTACTCATAATCTTCCCTAAAATAGCCCAAAGGATAAGTGGTAGAAACTGGAGGTCCAGCTGTGACAGTTGCTCCTGTAGAATAGGTAGTTCGCGTACTAATATTCCGTAATTGATAACTTGATTTAATTCTCGTAATACCTCCTGTTCCGTCCGTATTAGCATATCCATAAGCACCATAAATCGGGAATCCATCGTATGCAAATCCAATAAGAGGAGAATGTACGGTTGGATTTATAGCATATAATCCGTCAGCTGCGTAAATGTCGCAAATGTTTGAAATTACCGTTAGATCTAAATTAAAAGCACTAGGATTTTGGTGGTGATGGTAATTTCCCATAGCTGGATGACCTTTAGCGCAATCAAAACCGACTTTTTCTGCTGGAATTGCATCTCTGTTCCAAATACCGTCTCCCATTCCTCCAAGTGGACCTCCAGCAAGCGAATTTGTTGAATTCTTCCACGAAATACCATCTCTATAATCAAATAAAGCAACACCATTTATAAAAATACCGATATTTCCTCCATTAGTATTTATCGGATTACCTGTGTTTTGAACAGGATTTAACGAAATCTTAAAAATCGCATTTTGACTCGTTGCTAGCGAAGGATTTCCATCTAAAAATGGTCCTGTAATGTAAGACGGAATTCCTTTTGTTGAAACATAAACCCAAGAAGCAGAATATTGAACCGTTTGAACATTTGCAGAAACTGCATCAACAATAGGCGTTGGATTTCCATTTACATAATGCCTTCCTGTAAGACCAGTTGTGTTAATTAACCAATTCGTTATTGCAGGATTTGTTTGTCCAAATAGTGACATGGTGAGCATTAGAAACGAGGGGAGAATTATTTTATTCATTTGTATAAATTATGTTTGTTAATTAGTAGCTCTTTTTTGATTCATCTTGCGCGAAAAATTATTTAATTATTGCATACTTAAATCGCTCATCAAAAAGAAAGGTTTTATCCGTTAATGTTTTTAAAAAAGCCAATAGGTCTTTTTGTTCGTTTTCAGAAAGCCTAACTGGATTTTTTCTTAATTCTTTACTTAGTAATGGATTTGAATAATCTAAAAGCGTGTAATGTTTAATCACATCTTTCAGCTTTGAAATTCGTCCATCGTGCATGTATGGAAAACTATATTCAATGTTGCGAAGCGTTGGCACCATAAAAAGTAATGAATCACGTTTGTTACCAGTTATTGTCATTCTTCCAAAATCAAGTAGTTCAAGGTCAATCGGGAGACCATTGGATTTATAATCATCGCTTGCAAAAAATGGTGGTTTATGGCACGAACTACAGAAATTATTAAAGAGACTAAGTCCTTTTTTCTCTTGGTCTGTAAATTCTATTCCATCTTCTCCGCGTTGTACTTTATCGTATTTAGAATTCTCCGAAATCAGCGCTACAGTAAATTGTGCAAGGGCTTTTACCAAATGAAAAGGCCGAATATCGACCGTGCCAAAAGTCCTTTTAAAAGCTGCAGAATATATCGGAGAGCGATCTAAGCGGTACATTAAGGAATCAAGTGCCATATCCATCTCATCGACATGCGTGATGGGATTAATCGCTTGCGCATTTAGATTCAAGACACCACCATCCCAATGAAACAATTTTCTCCACGCTAAATTAGCAAGACCTGGAGCATTTCTTTTTCCTATGCGTCCCTCAATACCATGACTTGTTTTGTGATCAACATGTGCAAAAGCAGTAAATTGCAA
>Ga0114980_10000827_pt1 | contig 22184 bp, 19 predicted proteins | sample S_140806_EF_Meta_FD_87018 | JGI IMG/M metagenome (GOLD analysis project Ga0114980, IMG submission 87018) | Freshwater microbial communities from Lake Simoncouche, Canada to study carbon cycling - S_140806_EF_MetaG | ecosystem: Environmental > Aquatic > Freshwater > Lake | place: Lake...
GTGATCATCGGCCAGACGAAACGGACCGAGAACCAGATCAGCGCCGCAAACGACAGCGCCTGGACAAACAGGGTGGCGTTGATGTTCATGGCTGTGGTCGGTCGGAGGGCCGGTTACTTGGCCAGCACGCCGAGCAGCGGGTTGGCAAAGCCGAAGAACATGGCGATACCGACACCGATCAGGAACGCGGCGTCAATCAGGCCGGCCAGCAGGAACATGAATTTTTGCAGTTGCGGAATCAGTTCCGGCTGACGGGCGGCGGCTTCGAGGAACTTGCTGCCCATGATGCCGATGCCGATACAGGCGCCGATAGCGCCGAGGCCGATGATGATGCCAATGCCCAGCGCGGTGTAGCCTTGAATGACGGCGGCGTATTGTTCCATTTGAATTTCCCTTTCTCTATAACAAAGTAATTACTGCGAATTTAAATACGGCGAATTTGCGGCTAATTGGATTCAGCAATGCTGCATCAGTGGTGTTCGTGCGCCATCGCGATATACACACACGACAGCACCATGAAAATGAAAGCCTGCAGCAGGATGATCAGGATGTGAAAGACCGCCCAACCCCAGTAGAGCACGCCCGCAGCAGCGCCGGCGACTACACCGCCGCCGGAGAAGGCGGCCAGGGTGCCGAGCAGGCCGAGCAGCATGAAAATCAGTTCGCCGGCATACATGTTTCCGAACAGCCGCATCGCCAGCGATACCGGCTTCGACAGGTATTCAATGATGTTCAGCACCAGATTCGGGATCCAAAGTAGCGGATGGCCGCCAAACGGTGCGGTAAAGAGTTCATGCACGAAACCGCCGGCACCCTTGGCCTTGAAGCTGAAGAAAATGGTCAGGATGAAAATCGTCAGCGACATCGCGAACGTCGTGTTGAGGTCGGTCGTCGGCACCGGTTTCCAGTGGTGCAGGCCGGCAGCGCCGGTGGCGGTGGCGACCCAGTCGATCGGCAGCAGATCCATCAGGTTCATCATGAACACCCAGACGAAAATCGTCAGGGCCAGCGGTGCGAGGAATTTACGGTCGCCGGGAAACACACCTTTGACGGTCTCGTCGACAAATTCAACGATCAGTTCAACGAAGCCCTGTACCGGACCGGGAACACCGCTGGTGGCGCGGCGCGCCACCAGATAAAACGCACCGATTCCGAGCAGGCCGGTAAACCAGCCCATCAGGATAGTGTCGAGATTGAATGTCCAGAAACCTTCACCGAACCGGAGATTGGTAAGGTGGTGGCCAATGTATTCGCCCGCGTTTTGGGGGCCCTGACCAGCTGCCATGATGACCACGATTGATCTCTTTTACTTACTTTTTAACAGCGGCATCGCCAGCGGGTAAGCCAGCAACGCCACGATGAACCCTGCGAGAAACGCCCCGGGAGCAAAACCCCGATCCGCACTCAGTCCCCACAACAGCAGGCCCAGGGCAACAGCAATTTTTGCAACTTCGCCGGTCAGGTGACTCCACAACAGTCTTGAAGCACTGCGTCCCGGAACCAGCGCCTGACCCACTGCATAAGCCAGCGTTCCGGCCCACGCGCAACCCCCGCCTGCGGCAATCGACTTCGCCGTTTCGGCGCCTGACCACCACCACGCAAGGGCGGCTATTGCCGCCACAATCACGGCCTGAACTGCAGCCACTACTGCGATCATCGAGCGTACCTCGCACTGCAAAGCGACCGAGGCCTGCCCGGAAAATCCCCAAATTTTACAATTAACGTCGAAGTAGCGTCAAATAATGTTGCGGTGCGGCGCACGTGTTTATTTGATCCGGGCCAGCAGGGCATCCAGCTGTTCCAGCGTGCGGTAGCCAATCACTACACTGCCGCTACCGCTTCTTGACCCGGTCTTTATCTGAACCGTTGTCCCCAGCCGGTTCGATATCTCTTCCTCGAGGCGGGCAACATCGCGATCCTTGCGCGGAGTGCGTTTGCCCGATGGCAAATTTTTCTTGAGCCCGGCACCGACGCGCCGCTCGACCTCGCGCACCGACCAGCCTTCCGCGGCCGCTTCGCGAGCCAGCGCAACCTGTTGGTCGACGGGCAAGACCAGCAGGGCGCGGGCATGGCCCATTTCGAGCTGACCCTGCGCCAGCAAATCGCGCACCGGCGGCGGCAGGTCGAGCAATCGCAGCAGATTGGTCACTGTCGCGCGGGATTTGCCGACCGCATCGGCCACGGCCTGGTGAGTCAGTGAAAATTCCCTGATCAGACGGTCAATGCCGGCCGCTTCTTCCAGTGCGTTGAGATCCTCGCGCTGAATGTTCTCAATCAGCGCCACCGCGAGCGCCTGTTGGTCCGGTACGTTGCGCACCAGTACCGGCACGCTGCTCAAGCCGGCGATGCGTGCAGCGCGCCAGCGCCGTTCACCGGCAATGATTTCATGTTTACCGTCGCCGACCGGCCGCACCAGGATCGGCTGCATGATGCCTTGGGCCTTGATCGAAGCCGCCAGTGCATTCAGCGCTTCCTGATCCATGCGCGTGCGCGGCTGGTACTTGCCGGGCTGGAGCGCGGTGACCGGGAGCGTGTTGACCGCATCGCCCGTTGCAGCGGCGGGGTGGGCATCATTATTACCACCGAGCAGGGCGTCGAGGCCGCGGCCCAAACCTTTGATCTTGACCATATAAAACCTTTATTAACAGATACTTACGTCGTCTCTTCGGCGCGCGCTTCGGTGCGATTCAACATTTCACCAGCCAAGGCGAGATACGCCTGTGCACCTTTTGACGTCCGGTCGAATTCCAGCGCCGGCAAGCCGTGGCTGGGCGCTTCGGCCAGGCGCACATTGCGTGGAATCACCGTGCGATACACCTTGTCGCCGAAGTGCTGCAGCAACTGTGCCGAGACCTGTTGCGCCAGCGTGTTGCGCGGGTCGTACATCGTACGCAGCAGACCTTCGATTTCCAGGTCCGGATTGAGATGGGCCCGCACGCGCTTGATGGTGCCGACCAGATCCGACAAGCCTTCGAGCGCGTAGTACTCGCATTGCATCGGGATCATCACGGTCTGAGCCGCAGTGAGTCCGTTAACGGTCAGCAGATTCAACGCCGGCGGGCAATCGATCAATATGAAATCGTATTCGGCGGCAACAGCCTGCAACGCGTCCTTGAGACGCGTTTCGCGATGTTCAATATCAACCAGTTCGACTTCAGCGCCCGCGAGTTCGCGGTTCGACGGCAACACGTCGTAACCGGCGTTCGCCGCGCGCTGGCGTACTTCGCTGACCTGTTTTTCGCCGAGCAGCACGTGATACACCGTCGCCGCAAGACTGCGTTTGTCGACGCCGCTACCCATCGTCGCATTGCCCTGCGGGTCCAGATCGACCAGCAACACGCGGCGCTGCATCGCCGCCAGACTGGCCGCGAGATTGACGCCGGTTGTCGTTTTGCCGACACCGCCTTTCTGGTTGGTGATCGCAATAATGCGCATCATGCCGCCGCCGCGAGCTGTAGCAGTGCTGCATGGCGCTCCGCGCCCAGACCCGGCACGTTCAAGGTCACCACGCTGCGCAAATTGAATTCGCCCGGCAAATGCGCCAGTTCGTCGCGGGGATAAATCCCTTTCATTGCAATCATCACGCCGTCCTTTGCGCAGTGTTTTCCGGCCAGCGCGAGAAATTCGGAGATTTCCGAAAACGCGCGCGAGACCACCGTATTAAAAGGTTGCGGCGCAGTCCAGGCTTCGACTCGCGCGCAGGCCACCTCGACGTTGCCCAGTTTGAGTTCGATCATGGCCTGGCGCAGGAATGTGGTTTTTTTCTGGCTTGAATCGAGCAGGGTGATCTGCCAGTCGGGCCGCGCCAGCGCCAGCGGAATTCCGGGCAATCCGGCGCCCGTGCCGACATCGAGCACACGCGGGCCGCGCACATGGGGCAATACCGCGAGTGAATCGAGCAGGTGGTGCGTCAGCATTTTTTCCGGCTCACGCACTGCGGTCAGGTTATAGGCCTTGTTCCATTTGGTGATTAGCGCAAGGTAGCTGAGCAGGCGCTGTTGTGCATCCGCCGGCACGCTGATACCCAATGCGGCAATACCAGCAGCCAGTTCAGCGGCGAGACTCATGCGCTTTTCTTCAACGCTGCGGCAGTCCGCTTCAGGTGCACGAGCAAAACCGAAATCGCTGCGGGTGTCACGCCAGATACGCGCGATGCCTGTCCCACGGTCTCCGGTTTGGCACGGTTGAGTTTCTGCTGGACTTCAATCGACAGGCCGCGCACTTGGGCGTAATCCAGATCAGCCGGCAGGCGCAGATCTTCCTGTCGCGCACGGTGCTCGATTTCCGTTTTCTGGCGATCGATATAACCCTGATACTTGGCCTGGATTTCGACCTGCTCAGCGACCTGCGGATCACTGGTGCCGGGGCCTGCGCCGGGCAAAGCCATCAGGTTGTTATAGCTGACTTCAGGACGCCGCAGCAAGTCCGCGAGTGAATGCTCACGCTCTAATGATTTACCAATTAAATCAATAGCTTGCTGTTCTGGCAAAATTTGCGGATTGACCCAGATCGACTTCAGCCGCTCCTGCTCCAGCGCGATTTCCTCGCGCTTCCGGGCAAAGGTTTCCCAGCGCCGATCGTCGACCACTCCGAGGCGCCGGCCGATCTCGGTCAGACGCAAATCAGCATTGTCTTCACGCAAGGACAGGCGGTATTCGGCGCGGCTGGTAAACATGCGGTAGGGCTCGGAAACCCCGCGGGTAATCAGATCATCGACCAGCACGCCGAGATAGGCCTGGTCGCGGGTCGGGTGCCAGGATTCCTGTTCTGACGCCAGCAAACCGGCATTGATGCCGGCCAGCAAACCCTGTGCAGCGGCTTCTTCGTAACCCGTGGTGCCGTTGATCTGACCGGCAAAAAACAGACCGGCAATGACCTTGGTTTCCAACGAAGCTTTTAAGCCACTCGGATCAAAATAATCGTATTCGATCGCGTAGCCAGGCCGGGTGATGTGAGCCTGCTCAAGACCCGGGATCGAACGCACCACCGCCAGCTGCACATCAAACGGCAGGCTGGTGGAAATGCCATTGGGGTAGTACTCATGCACCGTAAGGCCTTCGGGTTCCAGAAAAATCTGGTGCGAAGACTTGTCGGCGAAGCGATGGATCTTGTCTTCAATCGACGGACAGTAGCGCGGCCCCACGCCTTCGATCACACCGGTGAACATCGGTGAGCGATCCAGACCACCGCGGATCGCGTCGTGCGTTCGTTCATTGGTATGGGTGATCCAGCACGGCACCTGCCGCGGGTGCTGCTCGCGCCGGCCGAGGAAGGAAAACACTGGCGCCGGATCATCACCGGGCTGCTCGGTCAGTCTCGAAAAATCGATGGTGCGGCCATCGATGCGCGGCGGCGTACCGGTCTTCAGTCGCCCGACCGGCAGCTTCAGTTCACGCAAGCGCGCGGCCAGACTGACTGATGGTTGATCGCCGGCGCGGCCGCCCTGATAGTTCTGCAGACCGACGTGAATCAGGCCGGACAGGAAGGTGCCGGCGGTCAAAACCACCGCGCGCGCTTCAAAGCGCAGGCCGATCTGGGTGACCACACCTGTGACCCGGTCGCCCTGCACGATCAAATCGTCCACGGCTTGCTGAAATACGCTCAGATTGGCTTGGTTCTCGATCCGGCTGCGGATGGCCTGCCGGTACAGCACGCGATCGGCCTGGGCGCGTGTAGCGCGCACTGCAGGGCCTTTGCGGGAGTTAAGAATGCGGAACTGGATGCCCGCCTCATCTGTGGCTGCCGCCATCGCGCCGCCCATGGCATCCACTTCCTTGACCAAGTGGCCTTTGCCGATGCCGCCGATCGACGGATTGCAGGACATCTGACCCAGGGTTTCAACGCTATGGGTCAGCAACAGCGTACGGCGTCCCATGCGCGCGCTGGCCAGCGCTGCTTCGGTGCCGGCATGACCGCCACCGATTACGATTACGTCAAATTTTTCAGGATATTGCGTCATTGGGTGCGCTGCGATCTGGGGCTGCCGCCTGCCCGCGGGGCCGGGCGCGAATGATAGCCCAGTTTGGCAGTGCAGCGAAAGCTGCAAGGTCCGGCCAAACCCTTATGTTCCACGTGAAACATGGGCTTAGGACCAACTCCTGCCAAACTGGATGTTCCACGTGGAACACCCCGGAGCCCCGCTACTTGCCGATACAGAACTTGGAGAAAATCTCGCCCAGCAAATCGTCGGGCGTGAATTCACCAGTGATCGCGCACAAAGCCTCATGGGCCAATCGGAGCTCTTCAGCATACAGCTCCAGGTGCCGCGTCTGTACAGCCGCCTGCGCAAGATGCCCTTGCGCGGCATGTAATGCAGCCATGTGGCGTGCCCGTGCTGTGAACAGCCCTTCTCCCGAAGGATGCCAGCCGGCACGATCCCAGATAGCCCGCTTCAACTCATCCACACCGGCACCGGTTTTGGCCGAGACCCAAACCCAGTCCTCGTTGCCGAGGGTTTCGCGGCCAGCCGGCCGGGAAGCCAGATCGATCTTGTTCAACACACGGATACGCGGCAGCCTGGCAGGCAAACGGTTGATAATGGCCTGATGGCCGGAATCATCAGCCCCGGCCGCATCCGAGACCACCAGCGCCAGATCAGCCTTTTCAATCTGTGCCCAGGTACGGCTGATGCCGATACGTTCGACGGCGTCCTCGGTCTCACGCAAGCCGGCTGTATCAATGATGTGCACCGGCAATCCATCGATGTCGATCTGCTCGCGCACCGCGTCCCGGGTTGTGCCCGGCACATCGGTGACGATGGCCACTTCTTCACCGGCCAGCCGATTCAGAAGGCTGGATTTGCCAACGTTGGGTTCCCCGATCAGCACTGCCTGGATGCCCTCGCGCAGCAGGCTACCCTGCCGGGTGGAAGCCATGACCCGTTCCAACTGCTCGCGGATTCCGGCGAGTTGATCTGCTGCGCGGCCGGCGGTCAGAAACTCGACTTCTTCCTCGGGAAAATCCAATGTCGCTTCGAGCAAAGTGCGCAAAGCCACGACTTTTGACGCAAGCTCTTGTATTAATTCAGAAAAATTACCTTGCAGGGAGCGCAAGGCGGCGCGAGCGGCCAAAGCCGTCGAGGCCTCGATCAGATCAGCCACCCCTTCGGCCTGTGCCAGGTCCATGCGCCCGTTGAGATAGGCACGTTCGGTAAACTCGCCCGGGCGCGCCAGACGCGCGCCCAGTTCCACGCATCGCTGCAGCAGTTCGCGCATGACCACGGGACCACCATGCCCCTGCAACTCGATGACGTCTTCGCCGGTATATGAATGCGGCGCCGGGAAAAACAACACGATGCCTTCATCGATGGATTCGCCAGCGTGATCGCGAAACGCCGTAAGTAAAGCGCGACGCGGCTGCAACGGTTTTGAAATCAGGTCTGATGCAAGGCGCGAGAGATCGCGTCCGGAGACGCGCACGACACCGATGCCACCGCGCCCGGGCGCGGTGGCAATCGCGGCTATGGTGTCGCGCGGGATCATGCGCGGCGAGTATAACGTCCCGTGTTTACGACTTGCGAACCGCGGTTTTGGCGTCACCTTCAATCGAGCGGTTGATATGCCACTGCTGCGCGATCGAAAGCACGTTGTTCACCAGCCAATACAAAACCAGGCCGGCCGGAAACACGAAAAAGAAAATACTGAATGCGACCGGCATGATCTTCATGATCTTTGCCTGCACCGGATCCGGCGGCACCGGGTTGAGCCGCGTCTGAATAATCATCGTCGCGCCCATCATCATCGGCAGAAGCCCGATGGGATAACCGAAGAACGAAAAATCGAATAGCTGGTTGAAGAAGCGGTCGGGCGCCGACAGATCCGTCACCCACAGCGCAAAAGGCGCCTGGCGCATCTCGACGCTACCCAACAATACCCAGTACAAAGCGATGAACACGGGAATCTGCACAACGATCGGCAGGCAGCCACCCAACGGATTGATTTTTTCGGTCTTGTAAAGCTCCATCATCGCCTGCTGCATACGCTGACGGTCTTCACCGAACTGCTCCTTCAACCGTTGCATCTTCGGTGCGACAACGCGCATTTTCGCCATCGAACGATAGCTGGCTTCAGACAGCGGATAAAACAGCAGTTTGATCAGAATGGTCAGTACGATGATCGCGGCGCCCCAGTTGCCGATCCAGCTGTGGATCCATTGCAGAACCCAGAACAGCGGTACGGCAATCACGGTCAGCCAGCCGTAATCCACCGCGAGATCCAACCCCGGCGCGAGCGCCGCGAGCTTCTGCTGTTCCTGCGGGCCCGCATACAACGGCACCGAAATCGATGCGCTTGCGCCCGGCGCCACCTTGCCCGCCGGCATGATCACACCAGCAGCGTAAAGTCCCTGCTGTAACTGCCGCGTATAGAACTCGCGTGGCGTGTCGTTCTTCGGCAGCCATGCACTCAGAAAGTAGTGCTGCAACATGCCAACCCAACCGTCGTTGCTGTTCTTGGGATACGGGATTTTGCCCTTGTCGATATCGCCGAAAGCAACTTTCTGGAATTTTTCCTTTTCCGTGTAGACCGCGACACCGGTATATGTCGGCACCATCGCCGAGTCACCTTCCGGCGCTTTGGAATCGCGCACGATCTGGAAATAGGCAAAGGTTTCCAGTGGGGCAATCGTCGAATTGGTAAATTCATGGGCTACATCGATGACATAGCTGTCGCGGTGAAACCGATAGGTCTTGGCAGACTTGATGTTGCCCGTCGCCTCAAGGCGGATATCAAGACCTGTCGCGCCGTCAGCCAGCTTATATTCATCAGCTTGGGCCGTATAGGGCGTCTGATGGTTGGGCAAACCCTCGCCGATGAGTCCGGACTGCGCCATGTAAACGTGGTCCGCTGTCCGTGTAAACAGCACGAAACGCTGTGTGGGGTCCAATGTGCCGCCATGCTTTTTAAGGCGCAGACTGACCAAGTCACCACCGATCATGCTGATCTCGGCGAGGTAAAGGTCGGTTTCAACCTTGACGGTTTTGCCGCTACTGACCGTAGCAGTTGACGGTGCAGCAGGACCACTAGTCGGCGCAGCAGGTGCCGCGGAAACAGAGGGTGCCGGAACGGCCACGTCACTCTTGGCCGGGACCGCAGTGGGTTTCGGAATCGCGGCGGGCGCGACAGCTGTCGTTTGCGCCATTTGCTGATCGCGCTGCCATCCCTCATACAACAGGAAGACCGACATTGTGAACACAAAGAACAGAATCAGCCGTTGTCTATCCATATGCGTCTTTGTAAGGTGCTGCTGCGTTAGCCGGGCCTATGACACCAGTGCGCGCAAAAGCTCCTCCAACTCCTTGAACAATGCTGCGTTGTCTCGGTTGCGGGGACTGCCCCTGAGCTGTACGACGACATCCAGATCGCCGATTTCGGCGGCCAGTTGGCGGTGCACAATACGGGCCAGGCGCTTGACCCGATTGCGGTCGACCGACCGTGGGGCCGCCTTTTTGCCGACAATCAGTCCAAGACGCGGGCCACTGTCAACATTGGGCAAGGCCCTCACCAGAAAACTGCGGCCGCCTTTGCTGCGACCGCCGGCGAGTACGGCCTCAAACTGCGCCGGTTTCGTCAAACGACCCGGTCGCGTACGGGGGATATTGCGATCCCCCGAGCTGGTCAAACGCTGAGGCGAGCCCGCCCTTTTGCGCGGCGCGCACGGATGACAGCGCGGCCGCCACGCGTTTTCATGCGCACGCGAAAGCCGTGGGTCCGCTGGCGACGCGTTTTGGACGGTTGATAGGTGCGCTTCATGGTAGTTCCTGATTTGGTGTGCTAGAGAACCCGTAATTAGACATCGAGCCCCCCTCTCGTGTCAACGTACGTAATGTTTCGGGTTTTGGCGGGATACCTCGAAACACCTTTCACCGGACCGCTGTACGCTTGGTTGGCGCTCGCAATAGGGGGTAAAATCAGCAGTCGCTTTTCATCCTCCGCCGTTACCGCTAACCCCGCTCCGCCCGATAGGGACGAATGAACGAATTCTGGCAACACTGTCTCTCTTTTTTCGAGAAAGAGCTCGGGCAACAGCAGTTTGTGACCTGGATACAGCCGCTCCAATGCGCCGTTGCAGGCTGCCGGGTAACCATCACTGCACCCAACGGTTTTGTCCAGCGCTGGGTCCGCGACCGTTTTCACGCCAGAATCCTGGAGCTTGCCCGCGAACGTTTGGGTAGCGAGGCCTCGGTTGATCTAGTCCTTGCAGAACGCACAACTGCAGCACCCATGGTTGCCGCCACAATTCCTGATGCACCCGCACCCAAACCGGCGCCTCCGGTAAGGGACATTTCCCGCCTTAACCCAGCCTTTACCTTCGATACGTTCGTCACCGGCAAAGCCAATGATCTCGCCAGAGCCGCTGCCCGTCAGGTGGCCGAGAAGCCCGGTTCGGCCTACAACCCGCTGTTCGTTTATGGCGGTGTAGGGCTGGGAAAAACACATTTGATTCACGCTATCGGCAACCATCTGCGCGCGCATGCCCCCGAAAGCAAGATCCGCTACATCCATGCAGAGCAGTATGTGTCGGACGTGGTGCGGGCCTATCAACACAAGGCCTTCGATGATTTCAAACGTTATTACCACTCACTGGATCTGCTGCTGATCGACGACATCCAGTTCTTCAGCGGCAAGAACCGCACGCAGGAAGAATTCTTCTACGCGTTTAATGCTTTGGTTGAAGCTCACAAACAGGTCATCATCACCTGCGACACCTATCCCAAGGAAATTTCCGGGATCGAGAACCGGCTGATTTCCCGCTTCGGTTGGGGCCTCACCGTTGCAGTGGAACCACCTGAACTTGAGATGCGCGTCGCCATTCTGCTGAAAAAGGCTGATGCCGACGGACTGGCGCTGGATGAAAACGTCGCTTTTTTCATCGCCAAACACATCCAGTCCAATATCCGCGAACTTGAGGGTGCGCTGAAGCGCGTTCTCGCTTATTCCAGATTTACCGGCCAGCCGATCACCGTGGATCTGGCACGCGAAGCATTGCGCGACGTTCTCGCATCACAAAGCCGTCAGGTCAGTATCGAAAATATTCAGAAAACGGTTGCCGACTATTACAAGATAAAGGTGTCCGAGATGTATTCAAAAAAACGGACACGCAACGTTGCCCGTCCCCGTCAGGTGGCGATGGCCCTGGCCAAGGAACTGACACAAATGAGTTTGCCGGACATCGGCGAAGCTTTCGGAGGGCGCGATCACACAACCGTACTTCATGCCTGCCGCAAGATTGCCGAGCTTCGCGGAAGCAGTACGGATATCACCACCGACATCACTTCCTTGCTGAAGGTATTACGCAGTTGATAGCCTGTGCATAATTTGTGCATAACTGTCACATCAGGGCAAAAAGGATTAATTCATCCTTTTTTGTCCACAGGCAATTCCCGGTTTAAACAGAGTTTCAGGATGATGATTCATGGTTTGTAATCAAGCACTAGAACCAGCTTTCAACAATAAACGAGCCTCTCTATTAGCTATTACTATTCTTTTATAAAGAAACTATTAATATGAAACTCGTCCAGATATCTCGCGATGCCCTACTAAAACCGCTACAAGCAGTAACCGGCATCGTTGAACGGCGTCATACGCTCCCTATTCTGTCAAACGTCCTTATCGAACGTCATGCAGACAGCCTTCGCTTTGTAGCAACAGACTTGGAACTGCAAATCGCAACGTCCTGTGAGATGGATAAAAAAGCCGGCGAAACGCTGGCGATCACAGTCTCAGCCCGTAAACTGGTCGATATCCTTCGTGCTTTGCCCGATGGCAGCGATGTTGCTCTGGAATTCGCTAACAACCGCTTGCAGGTCAAGGCTGGTAAGAGCCGCTTCAATCTTCAAACACTGCCGGCTGCGGATTTTCCGGCTCTGGCTGACCCCGGAAAACCGCAGAGCAGCTTCCAGATTTCCCAGGGTGCCACACGAAAGCTGCTGGCGCTGGTGCAGTATGCGATGGCGCAGCAGGACATTCGCTACTACCTTAACGGGTTGTTGCTTGTGACCGATGGAACCGACCTCCGTGTAGTCGCTACCGATGGTCATCGACTCAGTTATGCAGTGACGCAATTGTCGGCTCCAGAAGAAAAAACAGAAGTCATTCTGCCGCGCAAAGCGATTCTCGAACTGGCCCGGCAACTGAACGACAACGACGATCCTCTGGATGTGGCCATTCACGCGAATCAGGTGCGTTTCCGTTTTGGTGAAGTCGATCTGACCACCAAGGTCATTGACGGAAAATTCCCGGATTACCAGCGCGTCATCCCGAGCAACTATGAAAAAAATATAGCGCTTGATCGTGATGAACTGCAGCGGGCATTGCAGCGGGCCGCCATTCTGTCGAATGAAAAATTCCGTGGTGTACGCTGGATGCTGACCAAGGACAGCCTGCGTATTTCCTGCAGCAACAACGAGCAGGAAGAGGCGCAGGAAGAACTCGAAGTGGCTTTTGATGGTGACCCGCTGGACGTCGGGTTCAACGTCACCTATTTGCTGGACGTGTTGAGTAATGTGCCCCCGGGCAAAGTGACGTGCTCTTTCGGCGATGCCAACAGCAGCATGCTGATTACGCTGCCAGGACGTGACGATTTCCGTTACGTCGTGATGCCGATGCGGATCTAAGCAAACTACAAAGCAACAGAGAAAAGAGAAACAATGAGCGACAAAGAACCGCGCACCGGAAACGAATACGATGGCAACAGTATCAAGGTCCTTAAGGGACTAGAGGCCGTGCGCAAACGTCCCGGAATGTATATCGGCGACACCAGCGACGGTACGGGCCTGCATCACATGGTTTTCGAGGTGGTTGATAACGCGATCGATGAAGCGCTTGCCGGTCACTGTGATGAAATCTCCATCATCATTCACCCTGACAATTCGATCAGCGTGGCCGATAACGGCCGCGGCATACCTACCGACATTCATCCGGAAGACGAAGAAAAACGATCAACGGCAGAAGTGGTGATGACAGAACTTCATGCCGGCGGCAAGTTCGACAGCAATTCGTACAAGATTTCCGGCGGTTTGCACGGTGTTGGCGTATCCGTGGTCAATGCCCTTTCGGAATGGTTGCGCCTGACCATTCGCCGTGACGGCAAGATGCACCAGATGGAATTCCGCATGGGTGAGGCGGTGGCCCCGCTCAAGCACACCGGCAAAAGCGAACGCCGCGGCACCGAAGTGCATTTCCTCGCCAGCAAGGAAATCTTCGGCAACGTCGAATTTCATTATGAAATTCTGGCCAAACGCCTGCGTGAACTGTCCTTCCTGAATCATGGTGTGAAAATCTCCATGACCGACCAGCGAACCGGCAAGGAAGAAAAATTCGCGTTCGCCGGCGGGGTCAAAGGCTTCGTCGAATACATGAACCGCAACAAGTCGGTTCTGCACCCGAACGTGTTCCATATCGAAGGTACCAAGGACGGCATTACGGTCGAAGTCGCCATGCAGTGGAATGATTCCTACCAGGAGTCGATGCAGTGTTTCACCAACAACATCCCGCAGCGCGACGGCGGCACCCACCTGACCGGTCTGCGTGCCGCGATGACGCGTACGCTGAACAACTACATCGAATCGACCGAGCAGGCGAAGAAGGCCAAAGTTGAAACCAGTGGCGATGACATGAAAGAGGGACTGACGGCCGTGTTGTCGGTCAAAGTGCCGGAGCCGAAATTCTCGTCACAGACCAAGGACAAACTGGTTTCATCCGAGGTGCGTCCGGTCGTTGAAGAAATCGTCGGCCAGAAACTGATGGAATTCCTGCTCGAAAAACCGAATGACGCCAAAATCATTTGCGGCAAGATTGTCGATGCCGCCCGCGCACGCGAAGCGGCGCGCAAGGCACGCGAGCTGACCCGTCGCAAGGGCGTCCTCGATTCCTTCGGTCTGTCCGGCAAACTGGCCGACTGTCAGGAACGCGATCCGTCTCAATGTGAGTTGTATCTGGTCGAGGGTGACTCGGCGGGTGGCTCAGCAAAACAGGGCCGCGACCGGAAGAACCAGGCCATCCTGCCGCTGCGCGGCAAGATTCTCAACGTTGAAAAAGCACGCTTCGACAAGCTGATCTCCTCGACCGAGATCACTACGCTGATCAGTGTGCTGGGCACCGGCATTGGCAAGGACGAATACAACGCCGACAAACTGCGTTATCACCGCATCATCATCATGACCGACGCGGACGTCGACGGCTCGCATATCCGCACGCTGCTGCTGACCTTCTTCTACCGTCAGATGCCGGAGCTGGTCGAGCGCGGCCACATCTACATCGCACAGCCGCCGCTGTACAAAATCAAACACGGCAAGCAGGAGCGGTACCTGAAGGACGAGCATGAGCTAAAGCAGTATCTGCTCAAGCTGGCGCTGGCTGAGGCCGAGCTCTACACCAAGGTCGATGCGCCGGCATTGTCTAAAGACGCGCTGGAAGAGGTCGCCAAGCACTATCTCTTGGCTGAAGCCGTGATCGAACGCGAAAGCCGGATCATCGACTCGGAAGCCCTGCATGCCCTGCTCAATAATCCAGTAACACTGGATCTGGCTGACGAGGCGGCTGCGCAGAAAAGCGCCAAAGCCCTGGCCGGGCTTTACGGCGAGAGCAAGAACATCAAGATCGACGCCAAGTTCGACGACAAAAGCGAATCCTACATTCTGCGCATTTCACGAACCCAGCATGGTGTGGCGCGCAGCACGATGATTGACAACGACTTCCTGCAGAGCGGTGATTACGCACAGATCCGCAAGACGGCGCAGATGCTGCACGGCCTGCTAGGTAACGGCGCGTATATCAAGCGCGGCGAGCAGATGCGGCCGGTGCGCGATTTCCGTGAAGCCATTGAATGGTTGCTGGCAGAAGTGCAGCGTGGTGTCGGCATCCAGCGTTACAAGGGTTTGGGCGAGATGAATCCCGAGCAGTTGTGGGATACGACGATGAATCCGAAAACGCGGCGTCTGCTGCGCACGCGGATTGACGATGCCATTGGCGCCGATGAAATCTTCACGACGTTGATGGGTGATGCGGTCGAACCGCGTCGCGCCTTCATCGAAACCAATGCCCTGGGCGTACGCAACCTCGACGTCTGATTGATCTGCAGGCAATAAAAACGGCCACTATCGCAACTGCGGTAGGGGCCGTAATTATTTGTTTTTATTGATTATTTCTTGGCTTTAGCGGCGCGCTTTTTTACGGGTGCCGGTTTCTCAGCGACTGCGGCCGGCGCGGCTTTATTGCCTTTGGCCGGTTTGGCGGCGCCGTCATCCGCGCCGGCCTTTGCGGCGCGAGGTGCAAATTCAAATCCCACCTTGCCGTCCGGCTGCCGCACCAAGAAAGCCTTGAAGCGGCGACCGTTGCGGTTGGAGACGAAGGCATCCAGCAGATCGGTGCGCCCCGTCGTCAGGAGCTTCTGCATCTGCTCGCGCTGGATTTCCTGGCGCAGGATCACTTTACCGGAACGGAAATCACACTTTCTGGCCGGCAGATTTTCACAGACGTAATTCATGCCGTGTTCATACACACTGCCACCGCATTTCGGGCACTTGCCCAGCGTCTGCTGTCCGGAAAAATCGACTTCTTCCGGTTCATCGTCCGGGTTGCTGTTGCCGAAATCGAACTCCAGCTTGAAGTTACTGGTTTCCTTATCCGGCGCGATGCGCAGGATCGCAGCAAACGGCCGGCCCATCTTCGAGCGAAAACCCTGTAACGGACCGATTTCGCGTTCCTGCAGCAGTTGTTCCACTTCGGGGATTTCAAACTGACGACCGCCGGGAATTTTCGTGATCGAAAATTCGCAGCCGTCGCAAGCGAAGCGCCGGTAGTTTTCCTTGATCACGCCGCCGCAATTCGGGCAGGGTGTTTTCAGGGTGGTGTAATCGCCGGGAATGGTTTCGTTGTTGTATTCCTTGGCGGTCTTGACGATGCGCTCGGTCATGTGGGCGATTTCCTTCATGAACGTCGCCCGTTTCAGCTTGCCGCGCTCCATCTGCAGCAGCTTGTATTCCCATTCGCCCGTCAGTTCCGGCTGCGTCAGCTCCTTGACGTCCAGTCCGTTGAGCAGTGTCAGCAGCTGGAAGGCTTTCGCCGTCGGAATCAGTTCGCGGCCTTCGCGGATCAGATATTTCTCCGCGATCAGGCGTTCGATCACTGCGGCGCGCGTCGCCGGCGTGCCGAGGCCTTTCTGCGCCATCGCTTCGCGCAGCTCGTCATCGTCAATCAGCTTGCCGGCGCCTTCCATCGCGGTCAGCAGCGTCGCTTCCGAGTAGCGTGCAGGCGGACGCGTGGCCAGAGAGATCACATCGACGGCAGAGGCCAGCGGTTGTTCACCCTTGGCGACCGGCGGCAGGTTGGCGCTTTCCTGTTGCTCATCTTTGCCGTAAATCGCCAGCCAGCCCGGCTTGACCAGGATCTTGCCCTCGGTCTTGAACTTGTGTGTTGCGATTTCGGTGATACGCGTGGTGACCAGATACTCTGCGGCCGGGAAAAATACCGCCATGAAACGGCGCACCACCAGATCGTAAATCTTCTGCTGCACGTCGTTGAGCGCCTTCGGCGGCTGCGGCGTCGGTATGATCGCAAAGTGGTCGGAGATTTTCGTGTTGTCGAAAATCCGCTTGTTCGGCTTGATCCACTTGTTCTTGATGATTTCCTTGGCATGCGGACGCAGTCCGGTGTCCTCGGCAAGCGCATCGATCGTCGCCTTGACGGTGTCGATATAGTCTTCAGGCAGGTGCCGTGAGTCCGTACGCGGATAAGTCAGCGCCTTGTGCCGCTCATACAATTCCTGGGCTATCGACAGCGTGGTCTTCGCAGAAAAACCGAAACGGCCGTTGGCTTCGCGTTGCAGCGATGTGAGGTCAAACAGCCCCGGCGCCAGTTGCGAGGACGGTTTGGATTCTTCAGTGACGGTGCCAGCCTTGCCACGGCAACCTTCCGCGATCTTGTCCGCCTTGGCCTGCTCCCACAGCCGGCTTTCGCGGCGTTCGGCGTCGTTCTCGTCTTTCCGGAACGCGGGATCGAACCAGCGACCCTCATAGTCACCGGCCTTGGCGCCGAAGGTCGCGCGGATTTCCCAGTAATCGCGCGGCACGAACTTGCGGATCTTCTGTTCGCGGTCAACCACGATCATCAGCGTCGGCGTCTGTACGCGGCCGACGGTGGTCAGATAAAAACCGCCACCCTTGCTGTTGAAAGCCGTCATCGCGCGGGTGCCGTTGATGCCGACCAGCCAGTCGGCTTCGCTGCGGCTGCGTGCGGCGTCGGCCAGCGGCTGCATGTCGTCATCGGAACGCAGGTGCGCGAAGCCGTCGCGGATCGCTGCGGGTGTCATCGACTGCAACCACAGCCGCGACACCGGCTTGTTGGTTTTTGTTGCCTGCGCGATGTAACGGAAAATCAGTTCGCCTTCACGGCCCGCGTCGCAGGCATTGATCAGCGCGGTGACGTCTTTGCGCTTGAGCAGCTTGGCGAGAACCTTGAGCCTCGGTTCGCTTTTGGCGATCGGGTTCAGATCAAAATGTGGCGGGATTACCGGCAAATTGGCAAAAGACCACTTGCCGCGTTTGACTTCGAATTCTTCCGGCGCGGCGATTTCGAGCAAGTGGCCGACCGCAGACGACAGCACATAGTCGTCGCTTTCGTAGTATTCGCCCTGACGCGTGAAGCCGCCCAGTGCCTTGGCGATGTCGCCAGCAACCGATGGTTTTTCCGCGATGATGAGCGTTTTGGACATTCTAAGCTTTTGATTTTGCGGACGTAATGCCGCTAAAGAGAAGCGCGATGCTGCTGCGCCAAGGAAAAGAGCGCCAGATGATAAGAACAATCCCCGGCCAGCGCAAGCCGGGTTCAGCGCACTCGTTGCCAGCGTCCCCCGGGCAACAACTCGATTTGCCCTGTCAATTCAAGGTCGGTCAGCGCCATATTGATATCTGCTGCAGTGAGACCGCAGCGTTGCTGCAAAGTGTCCGTATCGACTGGATCAAAGCCAATATGTAACAACAACGGATGTGCGCCGGCCGGATCCCCGGGTTCCTGTTGTGCACCGGTTTGCGATATTGCCTGGCCCAACTCCTCCAGCACATCCTGCGCCGATTCGACCAGCTTCGCACCTTGTTTAATCAGTGCATGGCAGCCTTTGGCCAGCGGCGAATGGATCGAGCCGGGGATCGCGAACACGTCGCGACCCTGTTCGGTGGCAAGTCGGGCGGTGATCAGCGAACCGCTGGACACCGCAGCTTCGACCACCAGAACGCCGCGCGACAATCCACAGATCAGACGATTGCGTCGCGGAAAATTGGAAGCGATCGCCGGAGTGCCCAAAGCGAATTCGGAAACCAGTGCGCCATCCAGCGCGATACGGTGCGCCAGTTCGCGGTTGCGTGCAGGGTAGACAACATCCAGCCCGGTTCCGATGACTGCAACCGTTGAGGCTGAACCCGCAAGCCCCCCGCGATGGGCTGCCGCATCAATGCCCAGCGCGAGCCCGCTGATGATGGTCAGGCCGGCATCGCTGAGTGTTGTTGCGAAGGCCTCAGCATTGTTGATGCCCTGAGTCGTTGCATTGCGGCTGCCGACAATCGCGAATCCCTTCCGGTTCAGCAGTTCAAGCCGGCCTTTGACATAAAGCAGCGGCGGCGGGTCGGCGATTTCTAGCAGTGCACGAGGATATTCGGCGTCGGCGAAGGTCACGATGTGGTTGGCGGGATCGGCGAGCCACTGCTCAACCATGCTCAGCGCATCGTCAGATGCGCCGCCGTCGCTGATTGCGGCCGCCAGCCGACTTGATACGATCGTCCCCAAGTCGCGGGCACTCGCGGCAAGAATGTCCTGCGGTGAGCCATGGGCAATCAGCAGCTTGCGTAGTGATTGCGGTCCGAGGCCATCGAGCAGGCTGAGTCGGAGCCACGCCTGCAGATCGGCATCCATCGATATCAAGCGGACGGATTGGTGCGGGGTGTTGCCCCGCTTCCGGATCAGGGGTTGGTAACGAAGTCGGTGACGTTAACCGGCCGGCTGGCTTCCATGACCAGCGCAAACGACGCGCGGTCAAAGGTACGGAACACCATGACCAAGCCGTAACGATCATCCGGCAGTTTCGCGATGTCCTCGCGTGTCACGGCTTCGCCACGACCGACAAGAACGTCGCGTGGCGGCAGCGATTCAGTGTTGTAAACGCGAGGCGCGTCGCTGCCGCTGGGGCCGGAACGGCCAAACAGCGGTTCGGTACGCTGGCTGTAACGTGCTGTGGTCTGGCTGCGTTCGATGGCCAGCACGGTGCCCACGGCCAATCCGTCTTTGCTGCCCTTCGACAACGCGACGATCGACAGCTTGCCGGCTTCCTGCAGGCTGCCATAGGCCGAGATGATGCGGCCGCGAACGGGAATTTTCGGCGAATGCGGCATATATGCAAACACCGGTGTCTGTTTGCCCAGCGCGACAAGGCGGTCGTCGCGGTAGATTTCCTGTGTCGAACGGGCAATCTCCACCGTGGCGACATCACCGTGCTTGCTGACACGCGCATCACCGAGATAGGTCGCTTCGTAGCCGAGAATCTCCTTGGTGTCAGGATCAACCAGCGCGTCGCCGCGACGGAAGATCTGCCACTGGTCGCCTTGGGCCTTGGTGATGCCTTGCACGAATGCACGGTCGCCGGCGCCAAGCGTGACGCGGCCCTCTGCGGTTGCAACAATGCGGGGTGCCTTGTCCAGTTCGTCGACACTGACTACCAGCGGTTTGGACAGGAACGCCTCAATAACCGAGGGCGCAATGCTCGGAACCGCGTCGCGCGCGGTCGGTTCGACCCGAACCCTAGGCTCCAGCCTTGTGGATTCAAGCTGGACCAACTGCAGTTTCGCTTCACCGCCACTGCGATCAAGCACGATCGCATCGCCCGGGAAAATCAGGTGGGGGTTTTTCAGCTGATCCTGATTCATCTTCCAGAGCTCAGGCCAGCGCCAGGGTTCCTTGAGGTAGCGACCGGAAATACCCCAAAGAGTGTCTCCTTTTTGCACCACGTAGCGGTCCGGAGCGCCGTCCTTGAGGGCCGGGGCGTCTGCGGCAAGCGCAGTCCATGCGGGAGTTATCAACAAAATCAGGGATATAATTGCTTTTCGCATGTGGAGCCCCACCTTATGTGCGCACCGTTGACGCAGGGTGCAGAAAGCCGCCTGCCAACGTGAGAGTTTGGTTTAAATTCTGCATCTAGTTGATTAAATAGGCAAGTTTTTCATGGCTTTGCTTCCGATCCTGCACTACCCCGACCCGCGGTTGCACAAGGTTGCGACCCCGGTAACCCAAGTCGATGACAAAATACGCAAATTAATCAAAGACATGGCTGAAACCATGTATGCAGCACCGGGTATTGGTCTGGCTGCAACACAGGTCGATGTGCACGTGCGCCTTCTGGTGATCGACCTGTCCGAAACCCATGATCAGCTGCAGGTTTTCATCAATCCCGAAATCATACGCGCCGAGGGCGAGGAAGAATGTGAAGAAGGTTGTCTTTCAGTCCCGGGCATCTTCGAAAAAGTTACTCGGGCGTCAAAAGTGACGGTTAAAGCGCTGGACGGGTCCGGCCGCGAGCGGATCGTTGAAGCTGATGGCCTGCTCGCCGTGTGCATTCAGCACGAAATGGATCATCTGGTCGGACGGGTCTTTGTCGAGAAGCTGTCCCGGCTGAAGCAGCAGCGCATTACCGCCAAACTGACCAAGCAGCAGCGGCAGTCGATGTAACGCCGGCAGATCCCCCGGCTCACCCAACGTGAACATCCTATTTGCAGGAACGCCGGCTTTTGCTGCCTCGGCGCTGGAGGCCTTGCTCCTTGCGGGTCACCATGTGCCGCTGGTTCTGACGCAGCCGGACCGTCCCGCCGGTCGTGGCCTCAAATCGCAGGCTTCGGCGGTGAAGCAATTGGCCCTGTCGCATCAGTTGCCGGTCGCGCAACCGGTGTCGCTGAAGGATGAAGCGGTGGTTGCGCAACTGGCGGCCGTCAATGCCGACGTCATGATTGTTGCGGCTTACGGTCTGATTCTGCCTGAGGCGGTACTCCAGTTGCCGCGCCTGGGCTGCCTGAACATTCATGCCTCGTTGTTACCGCGCTGGCGCGGCGCCGCACCCATCCAGCGCGCTATTCTTGACGGTGATCCCGAGACGGGTATCACCATAATGCAGATGGACGCCGGACTTGATACCGGCGCGATGCTGTTGACTGAGGCCATCGCGATTGCGGATGATGATACGGCGCAGACGCTGCATGACAAACTCGCCGCGCTGGGCGCGCAACTCATCGTTCGTGCATTGCGCGAACAACACACTGCGGTTGCACAGGACAACGCCCGCGCCACTTATGCCGCAAAAATTACCAAGGCCGAAGCGCGCATCGACTGGAACCGTCCGGCGGCCGAACTGGCGCGGGCGATCAGGGCCTATAACCCCGTGCCCGGCGCCCATACCAATTGGCACGGTCAGCCGCTGAAGTTATGGCGCGCCGAGCCGGTTGCAGAGCCTTCGACTTTACCCGTCTTACCCGGTACCGTAGTGCAGGCCGATGCTGGCGGCATTGTGGTGGCCACGGGTGACGGTGCATTACGTCTACTCGAACTGCAACGCGCCGGCGGCAAACGCCTCGCTGCGCAATCGTTTCTTGCCGGCGCCACCCTACAGCCAGGCGAACGTCTGGATCTTTGACTCGCACAGGATGCCCTGAACCATGGAACGCACCCAGTGCCTTTCTTCACACGTGGTCGGCCGGGTACTCGCCGGCCGCAGCCTTGACTCCGAACTGACCGCCGTATGGCGGCAACATGCCACGCTGAGTCCGCAACAGCGCGGAGCGGTACAGGATGTCGCTTACGGCGCGCTGCGGCATCTCGGCTATATCGATGCCGCAATCGACAGGCTGCTGTCACGGCCGTTGACCGATCTGACGGTACGCAATCTGCTGCAGGTAACCCTGTACCAGTTGCTGCACACCAAGGCGCACTCTTACGCGATCGTGAACCATGCGGTTCCCGCAGCAGCCCGGCTCGGTTTTCCCAAAGCACAAGGCCTGGTCAATGCGGTGCTGCGCAATTTCCTGCGCCGCCGTGATGAGCTTGATGCGGCGATCATGGCGACGGATCTGGGCCGTTATTCCTATCCGCAGTGGTGGATAGACCGGGTTCAGGTCGAATATCCCGAGGCCTGGCGTGAAATACTCGACGCTGGCA
>Ga0114980_10000828_pt1 | contig 22157 bp, 12 predicted proteins | sample S_140806_EF_Meta_FD_87018 | JGI IMG/M metagenome (GOLD analysis project Ga0114980, IMG submission 87018) | Freshwater microbial communities from Lake Simoncouche, Canada to study carbon cycling - S_140806_EF_MetaG | ecosystem: Environmental > Aquatic > Freshwater > Lake | place: Lake...
ACTATATGAATTAAATTTTCTTAATATTTCTAAGCTTCCTGATAATTCTTTAATATCACTTTTAAGTCTTCTATCTGAAGTAGTTATAAAATTGTCAGCAGTTACAAATTGACTTGTTTGTATATTCCCTGAAAATGTAGCTGTTACACCTGTTGCATTACCCGCAGTATATGATGTATTAATTTGACCTAACCTAGTTATTAAATTAGCTACTGATACGTCTACATCAGTACTTGAGCCCTGCGCTCCTGTTGTACCTTGTAAACCTGTAGGCCCTTGATTACCTTGAGCTCCTGCTGTACCCTGTAAACCTGTTATACCTTGATTTCCTTGAGTTCCCTGCCTTCCTTGAAATCCTTGTGTGCCAATTGTACCTTGTATACCTTGATTTCCTTGAGTTCCTACAGTGCCTTGTAGACCTATTGTTCCTTGAGTACCTTGGTTACCTTGAGCTCCTGCTGTACCCTGTAAACCTGTTATACCTTGATTTCCTTGATTTCCTTGATTTCCTTGAGCTCCTTGTGTTCCTTGCCTTCCTTGAAATCCTTGCACACCTTGAAATCCTTGCACACCTTGAACTCCTTGTGAACCTAATCCAGTAATTACTCCTCTAAGAGTTGCACTACTATTTATTGTATTTATAAGTAATTTCTCATCTAAGGTTGAATTACTATTTAATGTTATACTTTGTGTAGTTATATTTAGATTAGTAGGATTTCCATTTTTGCCTATAAAATCAACTACAAATACATACTCCTCATCTATTTTATTTACAGGTAAGTTATCTAATGGAATCATCACACAGAATTCCTTTGGAGAATTACCTGACGGTGATGACGGTTCTACCTTCATACCTGAGAAATCCCAAATACCTGTATTTAATACTAGTGATAACTTTATTTTATCAGAATCTGATGCTGCTGTGAAGAAATATTCTAAATTATCTTGTCTTTCTCCATTACCACCCTCTAGGGTATCTATTAATGTGCCGAAGGAGTTGGATGTGTCACCTCCCTCCTCGATTGATGGGCCGTTTATAAATATCTGAGCAGTTGGTTTTGTTTTTGTTGCATCATATTTTGAAAATGCATTCAATGATATCTTATACTTAGTTCCTGCCTTAGCTGAACCTAAAAATTGGTCTTTAACTGATAATGCTGTTACATTTGATTCAGCTAATGGTGATTCAAAACTTATAGCATTTGTTACATTTGTACTACTCTGTACAGGATTTGGTACTGATAATCCTCCACTTGCTAATTCAAAGTTGTAGTTATCAAATGAATTAGAATTTGCATTAGTATTTACTTTGTATTCATTGTAATTAAAATAATTTGAGATGTCATTACTTGATGTGACCTCTCCCACACTTTTGTAGTCTATACCTAATTTAGGGTCAAATGTATAACTCCCCGTATCTTGCATCTTGTTTGGAGGCATAACATCAAAATCACCTATAAACATAGGTGCTCCAATTGAACCAACAGGCTTTGCAGATACTTTTACCTTATCAATAACTCCATTGGATGTTGCTACATTGTCAAAACACATTTTAGCATATCCTGTAACTTTTTGACCTTCAGATGTCTTTACATTTTTATTATAATTTATAGAATATATATCTGATACAAATGAATCAACAACAAATTTAGTTGTATTACTTGTTATATTATGGAAAAATAAATTATCAACAACGATAGTTGTTGAGTTTAAGACTTCTAATATATTACCTACATATTCTGAAACAGAACCTATTTGAGACTGTAAATTAGGTGGGACTCTATCTATTACTATTGGAGTAGCTGTTATAGTTCCTCCAACCATATCTGATATGAATTCGGCTATCGTGCTAACTATTGTAGGATTTCCTTCAGTTGATACACTAGAACTTATACCCGTTGCAGATGACTGCTCTTCTACTTTTGATATTGAAGTATTATTTATATTAGATATAACTGATGGTTTATTTAAAATATTATTAGATGTTGTACTTGACTGAATTATTGGAAAATATGTTAGCTTTCCTGTACCTGATTTTGTGGAAGGTCTATCTGTGGACTTATCCCTATATGATATATCTATAGGCGTTATTCTAACAGATATATCTTTTGGATTTTTCTCGAATACTATATCATCAGGATTATTAGGTGTCTTAAATTCCTCTACAGCAGTATTTATTTGAGTTAATCCTCTCCATATTAAGTTCTGTCTTGATTGGTCTAGTGCTCTTAAGGTATCAACATCTCTAAATGCTTTACCTAATATTATTAGCTTTCCTGTACCTTTTGTTACAGTATCTTTTATGTCAATATGTAATATTATACTGCCACCTGAAGTTACTTGGTTTGTATATTCTACAGGAATATTTTTACCACTCCTATCTAATAACTCTACAGAAATACTAGAACCTGCTACTATTATTGGGTCAGGAGATAATGTGATAGTATTTTTACCTTTTTTTAATACCGTGAAATTTCTTGATACATTAAAGTATTTTAATGAATAAGTATCTCCATCCCATCTCGCACCGTTTTTTACATACGATTCTAAACCCATTTAATATTTATTTTATATTGATATGTTTTCACATATTAATCTTTGAAAACAGTTTATATCTATAAATATCATTTTCAGTAACTATATTGCTATTATTTATATATTCCCATACATTTTTAGTTCCTAATGAAGATGGGTCTTCTCCTACAGGCATATTAACAAAGTATGGATTCTTTCCAACATCTAAAACATATTTTGCTATTTTCAATATTGAATCTAACTCTCCTCCATCTAATGCTATATAAAAATTTTGGCAAGATGAACTAACAATCCTCTCCTTTACCTTATCATTAAGAAATTTTCCAAATAAAGGTATAGCATTTCTCTTTACTGCAATCGCATCAAAAATACCTTCCACAATAACTATATCATGACTCCAATCTATTATCGATTCTAAAAATACTTTATCTTTAGAGCATTTAGGATTGTTATACTTATTAGTTACTATATTTTTAGATATGTAATAGTTTAAATTAAAAGAACTATCATAACTTGGTATAACTATGCTATCAGTAGTGTTATCTTCTGCGTATCCTATATTATACTTTATGATATCATCATCTGATACATTTCTCGATTTCAAGTAATTTCGTAATCTGTTAGTATAAAAATTATCAATACATTTATCAAATGGAATAAAATTACTAGGTAAGCTTACATTTTCATCAGTGCTCTTCTCAAATCTAACATTAGTATTTTCTAATTTAGAAATCTTTGCAATATCGCTGCTTTCAGCAGATACTTTTCGTAACAATTTAGTTAGGGTGTTACCACTTGACTTGCATACCCAACAATTCCATAGCCCACTGCTTAACTCAATCTCTAGTTTCTTTTTGTGATGATTACAGAATGGACATGCAAGTGCTACATTCGTAGAACTTCTAGGTGAATAATCACCTAAATATTTGCTAACTATTCGAAGCTTTTCTATTTGCTCCATGGTGTAACTGCTCATATTCGACCTTTATAAAACTTTCCTAATATGTTAATGTTCAGATAATTATCTTTCTCTAAAACTTCTCTTATAAATTGATACTTGGTTTCTAAGTATGTCAATTCAATTTTGGAATAGGCAAATATAAGTATTTCTCTTTTAAATTCAGAATGTTTTTTTTCTTTTAATAGATTTTTTATTACATCATTAGAACCGTAATAGCTAATCCAATTTGATTCCTTTTCTACTAATCTTTTTTTCTTTGTTCCTTTTAATGGTGGTAACTTCCTATGGTATTTTATAACCTTTTTACCAATATACTTTTTATTTGTAGGAGTGTGTGTAACTTCATATATAAATCCATATACGTCTTCATTCGGCATATCTGATATCGTTTTTATTTCTCTACCCTCGAATATCCACATATTTTTATATTATTTTTACTAGACGTATTTTGTTAATTCCAATACTACATAACCATTACCTTTTAGTAATCTATGGTAAACATTTTTTTTTATATAAGTGTTGTCTATCGGCTTCGGTAATTCATTATCTAATTGTATTAACCAATTATCTCCACCGTCTAATACTTTCAATAACCTATCCTCAGCATCCCTATGCCATACAAGTTCTGAATCATCTATATTTTCTGAGAATAATCTTGTGTATATGACGTTAGATATCTTAGTTTCCGAGTATGTATTAATCATTATCTTTGTTTTTCAATGTATGCTAAGACTAACTAAAATCTAATTTTAGCCATTCATAAAATTTACTAATACCATCATTCAATTTTACTGATGGTTGATATCCTAAAATATTAATGGCTTTATCAATATTTGCATAAGTAACAGGAACATCTCCCATTTGAACCGAAAGTTTGTTATAAATTGCTTTTTTTCCAACTACCCTTTCAATAGTTTGAATAAGTTCAAGCAAAGTAACAGGGGAATTATTTCCTAAATTGATAATTTCATATAATGAGGATTCATATTTTAAACAAGAGACAATACCATTTACAATATCATCAACATAAGTATAATCTCTTTTACTATTCCCATCTCCATATAAAGGAATTGGTTGTTCATTTGCTATCAGTTTTGTAAACTTATGAATAGCCAAATCGGGTCTTTGCCTAGGCCCATACACAGTAAAGAAACGTAAGGCAAGAAATTGAATTTGGTATAAAGAGGAATATACCTGACCAATTAATTCGCCACTTACTTTGGAAGCAGCATAAGGACTTATTGGCTTAAGCACATTATCACTTTCTGACCATGGTACATTTTTATTTACTCCATAAACACTACTTGAAGATGCAAATATGAATTTCTTAATATTTCTTTGTTTAGCAAATTCAAGTAGATTTTGTGTCCCAACTATATTTGTTTGGGTATACTTGAGTGGTTCTTCAATACTGAGGAGTACACCTGCCTTTGCTGCCAAATGTACAATTGTATCAAACCGTTGATTTAAAGATTCCAAATCTTTAATATTATTAATATCAAGCTCCTCAAATGTATAATTTTTATTAGTTAATGCAATTTCAATATTTTTTCTTTTTACATCTGAAGAATATAAAGTATCAAAATTATCAATGGCAGTAATTATATGCCCTTCACTTAATAGTTTTTCTGAAAGATGACTTCCAATAAAACCTGCTGCTCCTGTTATTAGTATATTCACATTTTATAAATTAATATATTACCAATATCCTGAATAGTTTCTTCCTCCCCCCAAAGATTTCCAATATCTTGTTATTCTACATGCCCAATATCCTGAGGATGTTCTATCTGTTTTGTCACTACAATTATGCCTATCTGCAAATGCTTTCCTCCTTTTAGGGTCATTTAATTTTACAGATAGTTTTCCTCCCCCATCTTTAGCACCAAACGATACTTTTTTAATATTATCTGATTTAGGGTCTCTGACATATACATAGAATTTTTTACTTCCACCTCTTTTAGGTTTACCTAAATCTACATCTTTACCTTGATATTCTGATTCTTGTAATGGCATATCTAAAGGTACTTTCTCTCCCTCATATATACCATACTTACCGATATCTGTGTTTTCTAGTAGATGGATATCATCTTCGCAAAAATTTACTTTATTTTCAAAATGTAATTTACGACATTCTTCAAATAATTCTAAAAATTTTTCAGATGAGTACCTATAAATATTTTCCATTATAGGTATTTTATTATCTATGTGATATTTCAACCCTTCTGAGATTGGTATTAACTCTTTAAGTTTTATCATATACATTTTATTTTTTACTTAGCATATTCTTTATATCTTTCTTTTTGTTCAGGAGTTGCTGCTTCGAGTTCATAGTCTTGTAAGTTCCCATAATGAGCCTTTAGTAGTTTATCAATCCATTTTTCTTTTTGTTCTTGTGTTGCTTCCTCAAATTCGTATTTTTGTATGTCCCTATTGTTTTTTATTTTAGAATCTATATATTTTTCTTTCTGTTTTTGAGTTGCTACTTTGAAATGAAAGTCTTTTAGATAATATCCTTTATTTAATGTCCAATCTATATAGTCTTCTTTCTGTTTTTGAGATGCTGCTTCGAATTCATAATCTCCTAATAAATCTTCGCTTTCCATCCTCCAATCTATATAATCTTCTTTCTGTTTTTGAGGTGCTGCTTCGAATTCATATTTTTCAAGTTTATATCTATTTTTAATCTTAGCATCTATATATTTTTCTATTTGTTCGGGAGTTGCAAAATCTAATTCATATTTTTCAAATCTATGATATCTATCATCAATCTTACTATTTATAAATCTTGTCTTTTGTTGTTCCGTTGCTGCTTTAAATTCATAAGATGTTAAAAATATGTCTTTATCTAATTTAATATTAATACTTTCCTCTTTTTGTTCAGGAGTTGCTAAATCTAATTCATATTCTCGTAAAGGTTTTTTATATTCCAATTTTTTAGATATTATTTCACTTCTAATATCTTTAGGAGCTCCTTTAAATTCATAATCTTTTATTTCTCGCTCATCTTTTAAAAGTATTCTTATATATTCTTTTTTTTGACTCTGAGATGCAAAATTATATTGAAAGTCATATAGTCTAAGCTCTCCTTTTATTAATCTATCGATATATTGTCTTTTATCTTTTAAAGGGAGAGATACAAATTCTGCTTTAGATAATCCTTCTTTATCTTGCAATTTTTTTAATGCTCTTTTTTGTATAGTTTCTCTGTCTTCAATTTCACCTCTTTGACTATCTTTGTATAAACATCCTAATCTTTCATAGCTTCCCGACAACTTTTGTGTTTTTTCCATGTAGTCATCTACTTCATCCATAAATTTTTCAGGATTTGGTATAGAACCGTAAGTTTTATATTCAGGATATAATACTACGTCTTCTTCGTTTTCTGTGTTTATATATGGTTTTATTAAAACTCTTCCTAAAGGTTTTTTTAAATTAGTGTCACTTAATGTAGTTAAGTAACATATTATAGAACCTTCTTTTATATCTAACTTTACATAGTGTCTATTGCTTCCTCTAATAACATTCATACAACTGTCCCAATAAGAATCTCTATCTGTAGACATTCCTATAATATCATATTTAGCACTTGAAAATATAATCATCAAGTCCTCATCTTTTTTAGTAGCACCTTTGCTTTTTATAGCCGCATATCTATCTATTAATTCTTTAGCATCTGATTCTTTTTTTGATACTATGTTTAATGCTTTTCCTAATGATATTTCTCTGTTACTTTTAGTATCTAATGCTACTCCATCTTTGTAATCTTTTATAGAAAAGTTGTATGGTTCTAGTACAGCTTGTATTTCAAATTCAGTGGAATCTTCTGCATATGGAAATGCTATTCTCCAACCACGCTTGTCTATTTGACGTGCATTTGGTAATGATTTTAATTTATTGAATACTTCTTTTATTCTTGTTTCTGCTTCAGGACTTCTTTCTATAGTCATGTATTCTTTAGCTACTGAATACGGAACTGCTTCAGTAAGTTTAACATAGTCATATGCTTCAGTTAAAATATTTAGTATATTCTTTAGGTAATTATTTTTCATATCTTTATGTTTAATCTTTAGCATATTCTTTGTATCTTTCTTTTTGCTCAGGAGTCGCTGCTTTAAGTTCGTAGTCTTTTAATTTTTCTTTTCCCCTAAGAATATAATTTATATAGTTTTCTTTTTGGTTTTTTGAGATTGCATTAAATTCATACTCTGCTAATGAATATCCTATCTTAATTCTTCTATTTATATATTCGTCTATCTCATTTTGTGTCAAATGTATAAAGTCTTTAGTTTCTAATCTTTCTCCTTCATCACGTTTACTGTTAATATACGTTTTCTTTTGTTTAGAATTTCCATATTCTATAATCCAATCAGGTATGCTAATTTCTTTAGAAAGCAAATAATCAATATATCTCTCTTGGTCTTTTTTAGATGCTTTAGCAAGATTATTCGAATGTACTAATTCTTCGTATTGGTCTGTTTCTATTAATTTATTTATATATTTTTCAATTTGTTTTTCGGTTAAGTCATATCGAGAACTACGTTTTCTTATCTCATGAATATGGTTTTCTATTATGTAATCTACTAAAATTTCCATATTTCTACCTGATAAATTATCTGCCGTATCTTGATATATAGATTCATTATTTTTGTATAAATTAGATATATAGTTTAGGAATTGGTCTTCTGACATTAAACGTATTTCAAAATTTGAAAAATGTTTTTTACCTTTCTCTAATACCCTTTCTATATAAAATTTTTGTTGCTTATCTGATAATTCTTGTAGATACGATTCAGGTATACTCATAAACTTTTTTGCTATTTGTTTATCTATATATCTATCTTTTTGTTCAGTGGTTGCTGCTTCAAATTCATAGTGATATATGCTACCTACATCATTTTCTAATTTGTAATCAATTATTTCATATTTTAATTCTTTATGTGCTAATTTAAATTCATAACCTTCTATATATTCCTCATTTTTTAAACGTCTTCTTATGTAAAATTTCTTTTGACTTTGTGTAGCAAATGAATATATTACCTTTGAAAGTCTTTTCTCCTCTTTATTCAATTCATCTATATAAATCTTTTTATTTTTTGATGGAAGAGATACAAATTCCATAGAAGTTAAACTATTCCCTTCCTTTACTTTATTTAATGCTCTTTTTTGTACAGTTTCTTTACTTTCTACAGAAGTTCTGTCACTATCATTATATAAACATCCTAATCTGTCATAAACTCCTGAAATAGATTGAGTTTTTTCCATATACTCATCTACAATATCTATAAATTTTTCAGGATTTGGTATAGAACCATAAGTTTTATACTCTGCATATAGTATTACATCTTTAGGATTTTCTGAATTTAAGTATGGTTTTATTAATATTCTTCCTAAAGGTTTTTTTAAATTAGTGTCACTTAATGTAGTTAAGTAACATATTATAGAACCTTCTCGTATATCTGCCTTTATATAGTGTCTATTGCTTCCTTTAATAACATTCATACAACTGTCCCAATAGGAGTCTCTACCTGTTGACATTCCTATGATATCATACTTAGCACTTGAAAATACTATCATCAAATCACTATCTTTCTTTGTAGCACCTTTGCTTTTTATAGCCGCATATTTATCCATTAAATCTTTTGCATCAGGTTCTTTTTTTGAAACTATGTTTAATGCTTTTCCTAATGATATTTCTCTATTGTTCTTGGTATCTAATGCTACTCCATCTTTGTAATCTTTTATAGAGAAGTTGTATGGTTCTAGTACAGCTTGTATTTCAAATTCAGTAGAGTCCTCCGCATATGGAAATGCTATTCTCCAACCACGCTTGTCTATTTGAAGAGCATTCGGTAATGATTTGAGTTTGCTGAATACTTCTTTGATTATTGATTCTGCTTCAGGACTTCTTTCTATAGTCATGTATTCTTTAGCTACTGAGTATGGAACTGCTTCAGTAAGTTTGACATAGTCATATGCTTCAGTGAGTACGTTTAGTATACTTTTTAAGTATATGTATGTATTTGTATGTTTAATCTTTATCATATTCTTGGTATCTTTCTTTTTGTTCAGGAGTTGCTTCTATATATTCAAAAGAGTTTAATTGTTCCTTGTTATTTATTTTTTTTTCAATATACTTTTCTTTTTGTTCAGGAGTAGCATCTTTAAACATATCATAACTCAAAATCATATCATATTTTACTGAATAATTTCTAATTATCCAATTAATATATTTTTCTTTTTGTTCTTTAGTTGCTATATTATATTCATAATTTCGTAATATTTTACTATCCTTCATTCTTAAATTAATATACTTTTCTTTTTTTTCAGCACTTATGAAATCCAAATCAGTTTCGCTAAGTCCCAAATAGCGTTCTGATTTAATATTAAAATATTCCTCCCATGTTTCTTTAGATAATACCATAAGTTCATTTTGATGTAAATAATTACCACTCCTGATAATTAACTTAACATATTTTATTTGTTGTTCTGTAGTAGCTATTAAAAGTTCATAGTCTTGTAATCTTTTATTACTGTCTATTAAATATTCAATATACTTTTCTTTTATATTTTGTGACATATACTTAACATATGAATCACTAGCTCTATATCCGTTTTGTATATACCAATTAAAATGTTTTTCCTTTTGTTTTTCTGTTGCTATAGCAAATTCGTAGTCTTCTAAATTTGTACTATATATTATACTATCAATATACTTTTCTTTTAAATTTTGTGACATATACTCAAATGAATACTTATTGAGTCTTTTTCCGTTTTTTATAACTACATTATAATATTTTTCTCGTTGCTCTTCTGTTGCTAACTCAAGTTCATCGTTTTGTAAAAAATTTCCATCTTCTATTTTTATATCCATATGTTTTCCTCTTTGCTCAGGAGTAGCTTGTTTATATTCATAGTCTTCTAATTGTACCTTGTTATTTAATTTATAATCTATTATTTCTTTTTTTGAATCTTTAGGTGCTCCATTAAATAAAAAAGGATATATTCTCTCTTTATTTTTAATAAAAGTTTTTATAATATTTTTCTTTTGACTCTGTGATGCGTATGAATACTTAATGGGAATTATATAACCATACAACTCTAAATTATTTTTAATAAAATCATCTATACTCTTTCTTTTTATTTCTAATGGAAGTGATACGAATTCTGAATCTTCTAGTTCTTCACCATTTTCAAACTTTTTTAATGCTCTTGTTCTTATAGTTTCTTTCCCTTCTATGGTATCTCTTTCACTATCAGGATATAAACATCCTAATCTTTCATAGCTTCCCGACAACTTTTGTGTTTTTTCCATGTAGTCATCTACTTCATCCATAAATTTTTGAGGATTTGGTATAGAACCATAAGTTTTAAGTTCAGCATACAATACTACGTCTTTTTTATCTTCTGTGTTCAAATATGGTTTTACTAGAACTCTTCCTAATGCTCTTTGTAGGTTAGTATCACTGACTGTAGTCAAGTAACATATTATAGAACCTTCTTGTATATCTAGCTTTACATAACGACTATTGCTTCCTTTAATAACATTCATACAACTGTCCCAATCACCAAATTCAGGTAAGTTTCTACCTGTAGACATTCCCGCAATGTCGTATTTAGCACTTGAAAATATAATCATCAAGTCCTCATCTTTCTTTGAAGCACCTTTACCTTTGATAGCTGCATACCTGTCTATTAATTCTTTAGCATCAGGTTCTTTTTTTGAAACTATATTGAGTGCTTTCCCCAATGATATTTCTCTATTGTTCTTGGTATCTAATGCTACTCCATCTTTGTAATCTTTTATAGAAAAGTTGTATGGTTCTAGTACAGCTTGTATTTCAAATTCAGTGGAATCTTCTGCATATGGAAATGCTATTCTGTATCCACGCTTGTCTATTTGACGTGCATTTGGTAATGATTTGAGTTTACTAAATACTTCTTTTATTCTTGTTTCTGCTTCAGGACTTCTTTCTATTTCAAGATATTCTTTAGCTACTGAATATGGAACTGCTTCAGTAAGTTTAACATAGTCATATGCTTCGGTAAGTATGCTTATTATAGAATGTATTCTTAAATCTGTACTATTTCTTAAATTTTTGGTATAGGAAACTTTCATTTATATATTCTTTTATATAAATATAGTGTATATTGAGTATATATTCTTATTAGTGTTGTATTTAGTAGTCCATACGAATAATAACATTCATATCTACGTCATCTCTCATCTTAAGAGGTCTTCCAAATTTAGCAACAGCTACTAATTCAAAATTTTTATTGTATAATCCTATGGTTGTCGCATAGGGTGCTAATGAACCTGTAAAATCATTTAGATATAAATTTGATTTTGGACTTTGTATAGATGTTGGATTCATTGTCTTATTAAATGAACCTGCTTTAATTCTAACTAAAGTCTCATATTCATATATAGTATATCTATTTTTATAAGTAAGATTCCATTGATTATTTTTTAAAATATTATGATACTTTTTTATAGGGGATGTTATGACTACTTCACCTCTTCTATAATACACATTACCTACATTAGTAGTTTGATATGCTAATATGTTTGATGAATTAGCTAATGATTGTGATATCTCAGTATTTGACGCAGCCTTGCTGTAAAATCTAAATTCATCTATAGAACCTGAATATTGTTTCGTTCCATTTCTATCTTCTGCACCTATTATTATTGTATTAGCATTGATAGGTTCATTATTTAGGTCTGAACCTGATGATTGTAGTATGCCATCTACATATAATCTTAATATTTTACTATTTTTAGTTACACAAACATGATGGAATGCTCCATCATTAATGGTTGAATTACTTGTTAATGATGCTGTTTTAATACCATCAGACCTTCTAAATAATAATTTTCCTTTATTTCCACCTGCTGTCTGATTATATATTGATATATCATATGGATAATATTCTACAGGCATATATGTCACACTCGAACTTACATAGTTTCTCTTGTATGAATATCCTGTATCTGATATTGTATCAAATTCACCTGATTGGAGTATATTGCTATATCTTTTTTTAGTTAGTATAGAATTTATATTAGAAGTTACATTACTTTGACTTATTGGTGCTTTTGTCCAAAAACTTATTGTAAAATTCTCTTCTAATTCATACGATAGTTGTTCAAAATGTGGTATTTCAACATAACTTGTACCTATAAAATCAATTTTAGCTCCGCTTCCCGTATTATTTATACGTATTCCACTACTTAACCCTACATTATGAACCTTATAACCAACAGAATCACCTATTGTATTCGATTCAAATAGAGAACTTTTTGATATTCCTGTTCCAAAACCTCTTTTTGTATGTTTATATAAATCTTGAAATCCTAGATAAGCATCTAAATAATTTTTATCTACTATACTCGATGAATTTATACTGTAATCATATATATTGTTATGAAAATCATCTTTTAAAGATACATTAGAACTTACTAAGTTAATAGTACCTTTCTTGAATCCATCCCCCATATCTAAATAAGGAGCAGATACTATACTTGCCGTAAGATATAATCTTTTTTCAGTATATCTCTTTGAATTACCTTCCCAAGATTCATAGGAATCATAAGCATTTCGATAATACATATGATTAGTAACTCTCCAATTTAAATAGTTATATGAACCATCAGAACTTGTAGGTGCATTTCTTACATCACTCTTTGATGAACTTATTGGTAGTGAGTCCTTATAATAGTTAGCTATTTTATATGAATATCCTAAAGATTCTAATTTATTAGAATTTATAGAATATGTCTTATTTGCTTCATATGGAAGTACAGCATAATCTGACTTCTTAATTTTTTCAAATACCGAAAGTTCATACATATTCTTAGAACTTTAATTTTACAGTAAACATTACTTCTTCAGTAAAATTGTTTAACTCAGCTTTACTAACTTTTCCTACAGCAACCAAATTTCTATTCTCATCATACAATCCTATAGTAGTTATGTATGTTGTTGGTCTATCTATAAATGTATTACTTAATACAGCCGTGTTATCCAAAACTTCGGGAGCTACGCTAACATCATTAGGAACTCCATACTGCAAATATTGTAATCCATCTGTATTATATATACTTGGATTGTTACTAAAATTAAATTCTTTATTCTTAACATGTAAATAATAGTAATATGTTAGCTCCTCTTCAGTTGCTCTTGCTTTCATACCTAACTTATCACCACTTATATCAGTATACAATGCAGCACCTGATACAGCTGTAAACAGTTTTAATTGGTTTTTACCATCAATTTCTCTACTTGTTACTGTTCCAAATGATGCAGATACATCAAGTTTATTAGCATCAAGTAATACAACTCCTAAACTAGGATATAATTTGCCATAATAATGTGGAGAACTAGTATTATATACTCCATCCTCTATAGAACCTGATACAATATTATATTCTAATGGTGCTGATGGTACTGCTTTCTGAGGATTATCATTTATTTTATAGTCAGATATCAATCTTAATACTCTGCCTCTTCCCCCCAATCTAACATTAGACCCCGTATGATATCTCATATTAGAACTTGCAATGAATTGAGAGCCTGATAAGTGGGCTATATTCAATTCTAAGGCATTATAATCAGCTCTAGTATCTCTTCTATCCTTTTGATATGAAACAACGTAGAAATGCTTTGTAGGCGTTCCTGATAGATTTAATCTATCTTGACCGTTTCCTACTATAATGTTCTTGTACTGCCCATATATGGCTCTTGTAGGAGTATCGTTATACTGACCTCCCTCATCATTTGAACCTGAGCCTTCACTATGTCCATAAGCTACACTGAATTGTATAGATGATGTAGCATATCTTGTACGTTCATGGTATATATGAGTGTAGTGATTATCTATTGAATCTGATATACTTGATTTATAAAATGAAACCATATTTGCTATACCATTTGAAAACATACCTTTGGTTATTACCGAGTTATATTTCATTTGGTCTACAGAATCTATTTTCTTTAGCCAATAATTTGTTGGTAATGCTACTCCTGTATATGTAACATCAATTTCAGTATTAGTACATATGTTAATTGATATCTTTCTCTCTTTAGGAGTTACGAATATCATCCCCGCAACTTTTATAGGTTCAAAATACAAGGTATAATCACCTGTATCTAAACTATAATTGTTTATAGAACCCTCTCCAATTTGTCCTACATTGGTAATATATACTTTAGGTTTGATATTTAAACCTGCTATATTCGGTGCAAGATTAACTCTTACTGATAAAAGTCCTTTTATTTTTGAAAATGAAGGATAAAAATAACTCTCAAATAAAGTTTGAGAACTTGATACTGTAAATGTGTAACTACTTGGACTTCCATCACTAAATGTAAAATATGGGTGACTTGGTTTATTAAATACTACAGTATGAGATGTACCAACAACTAATGTTGCAGTTGCTTGACCTGAACCTATTGATACTCCATCAAGTATTATATTCCCTAGAATTAAAGAACCTAACATAGGGTCTAATGACCTTCCACATTTATTTCTAATAATCTCAGCTAAGTCATCAGCAATAACTGACAAAAATGTTATAGAAACCGTACCATCTACGGGTGGGGGTGTAGGTGGAAGTGTAGGTGGGTCTATAGTTTCAATTATAACGCCTTCCGAAGGACATCCATATTGTCCTGCTAATGGTCTTAGATTTGGATTGAAATTTTTAGGTCTAATACCAAATCTTTTATCAGCACCGTCAACAAAATAATAATATGCTGTGGTAGGTGATATTCGCAAAGATGTATCTACATACCTCTGTGCCTCATCCCCTCGTATTTGTGTATAAACTTCTGCACCTAAACTACTATCTTTTGTACATTCTCTTAATAAAAAATATTGGTCATTACTAGGTGCAGGGTCTACAGGATTTATTAAATCTGTCCTATCCTCAGTATTAGTTGGACAATTGAATAGACCTGCTAACGGTATATATGTAGAATCATATTGAGAAGGTGGAGTACTAGTAGATATACTTCTACCTGAAAATGTATATATAGGTCTACCTAATGAAAGTCTAGTGGTATTACTAAATCTTTGATTACGTGATGCGTTAGTAGTTGTATACTTTATATCACTTCCATTACAATTTACTAATTCATAGTAAGTTGTTTTAATTTCTTCAGTTCCACCACCGCCACCCGTAGAACCACCGCCACCGCTACCGCCATCTTTATCTGCTGTACAGTTTTGTCTTCCAAAAACTTTCTGTATGCTTCCATTGAAAAAATTAGGAACATCTGAAAGGTCTCTTACACTACCTGTATAAACATAGAATTGATTAGTTATAGGGTCTATGTAAGTTTGGTTAGGTGTGTCAGGTCTAATCGTAGTAAACGCATAACCACCATTACATCCATTTAATTCATAGTATCTTACAGTTACAGGTATCGGAGTAGGTGTTGGAACGGGAGCACAATCAAAACTATTTGTACAACTTTTACCTGAAGATACTATCGATGCATTTGAATTACTTGAAGGTGTTGTGCCGTTTCTAACACATATACTTCTTGTCTGACTATAAAATACACTAATAGTTGTAACTGAACCTGAGCATGATACATAAGATACTACAGCTTCGTTACTTTCTAAATCATCATTTGTTATACTATAACACTGACATCCTGAACCTAATATAGGTAAAGGTGTTGGTGTAGGAGTTGGATTAAAACCTCTACTTACACCTCCCCCACCTTCAGGAGCTTGACTATCTTCATTATTGTTGGAAGAACCTCCTAATAAATATGCATTTAAATCTGCCCTAAATTGAACCCTATCGCCTTCATTAGGAAATAATTGTTGCAAGTATCTTTCTCGAAGTGATTCGGGAAGTGCTAAATAATTTTCAAATAATATAGGATTCATTTAGTATTTTTTAATAATCTAACTTTACTTCAATCAGAGTTTCTTTTCTGAATGATTTCTGTATTGGTTTACTTGATTTTGCAACAGCTAACAAATTTTTATTGTCATCGTATAATCCTATGGTTGTAAGATATACTTTTGGGTCATTTATAAAATCTGAGATGGCTAAATCACCATCAGAACCTGTTACAAATGTAGGATTGTTAGAGAAATTAAATTGAGATGCTCTAGCTCTTACAAAATAATGAGTTGATTTAACATACTCTTTACTTCTTGCAGATAATCCTAATTTATCTCCACTTAAATCTGTCAATTTTGCTGCTGAACCTGATATTGATTTATATAACTTAAAAGCATTATCACCTGCAACATTTGAGCCTGTTACTGTTCCAAAAGATGCAGATAAATCTAATTTGCGACCATCTAATACAACTACACCTAGTCTTGGGAATATCTTACCATAATATTTCGGGGATGCTGAACTAAATACTCCATTCTCTATAGAACCTGAAACTATGTTATACACTTCTCCCGCAGATGTCATTGTTGCCGATGCTATTTTACTATCATCAACTAATCTTAATGCTCTTGCATTACCTAACTTAACGTTAGAACCTGTATGTGCAGAGTTTGTGCCCGGCCCTCCAATATACTGAGACCCTGATAAATGATGCAGATTAATCTCAATATTTCCTTCGTCAATACCATCTTTAAGTCTTGACCTATTAAAATTAAATACATATATAAAATTAGAATTAGCACCATCATTTGTAAAAGATTTAATACCCGCATCTAAACATAATTGTCTATATTGTGAATATATAGCTCTTGATGGTGTATCATCTACTTGACCTCCCTCACCCGCAGACCCTGAACCGAATCTATGTCCAAAAGCAATAGAAAACTGAGCTTCTGCTGTTGGTGACCTAGATGCACTATTAAACAATTCGTAATAGTATGTCTTTTGAGCTGCTGTTTGAGCAGAGGATGTGAAAAACGTAATTAAGTTACCTACGTTATTCGAAAACATTGCTCTTGTTACAGTTTCCTGTTGATTTGGAACAATATCATCAGCTTGGAATCTAACGAACATATTTTTTTATTTTATTATACAGTAATATTTGCAGCAGAAGAGTTTGTTTGAGTCAGTCTATTTACTGTCAATTCAATAGTAACTCTACCACCTGTTTCATTTCCTATAATAGTCAATGTTGACTTCTTTGACCTAATAGTGGAAAACTTACCTGAAAGAACAAATGAAGTTCCACTAACAGTTACTGTTTGAGATGATTCTAAATCACTAATAGCTAATGGTACACTACTAGCTGTATCTTGACCTGATGCTTGAGCAGGTGATGGTGATACTGAAACAAATGTTGCTACATCACTATCACTTAATACAGCTGTATACCCCAATGCAATATTTCCACTTGGAAAGTTTACAGTGTTGGGAGTTATAGTTATTCTATCTGTTGGAGATTTGAATGTATATGAATTTTGAGCTACTGATACCACAGGAATTCTAATAGTATTCTTAGGTAGGGTAACTAATGGGTATTTCATAACTTGAGTTTCATCGGTAACTGCTTCTGTAATCGGAAGATTTTCTATAGTTCTTCCGTAATATGCACTTCCTAGTGGATGGTCACTATTCCACAAAGTATAGTCTATTTCGTCATCTGCTAATGCGAAATACGTTACTCTAAATTCATTTTGTCCTCTTGCCAACAATTCTCTGCCTTTTTTTGTAAGAACTGCATCAATAACAATCGAGGAATTGTTTAAATATCCCATATTAAAGTTTTTTTATTATAAATATATACTTTCTTTCAAATTATTGAACTATTATTTCATTTTCATTTACAATTTTAACAGATACGACAGGCCCACCGTAAACAGTTTCCGTAGAATCTATATTTATACCTGCTCCCGAAATTTTAGAACCTCTAAATCTAACCCTCATAGTATTACTATCTTCCACATACTGATAATTAGAATATACAAGTGATGATGAGTAATGTGCTTTATATTCTTTATTAATTTTATAATATAATTCTCTGTTAAAATCATTACTATAACCTCCAACATTTGATAAATAAACAGGAGATTTTAACATATTTGGAGATGTTTGACCTAGTACAAAATTTCCCGAACTTGAATAATAATATTCAACTTTTCTATATTTGCTGTTAATACTAGAACCACTTATATGTTGATTTATAATACCTCCCCCATTTTGTTTTCTAAATATTGTATTATTTTTATTAAATACTGTATAATTATACTTATCTAAAAATTCCTTATATAAAATACCTTTTAAACTTTTTTCCACTGATATGTTAGGTTGGAAAGTCTTGAAATAAAATGTATAATCCATACTATTTAATTGAATTTCATTGAATTCAACTATAGTTGATGATATGTTTCTAACATAGAATGAACCAATTGCATTTTCATTTATATTTAATAAATTATTTTTATTTAAATTTCTTTTAGTTACATTAGTATTTATTCTATAAGGCTTATATACATAATCTGATACTGTTTTTTGTCTTACTACTCCATTTATATCTTTATATGTATAACTTACCGTATCTAATATAACATCAGCATTCTGTAAAGGTTGTACTTTTCTAAAATATGTATCATTTAATTTTAAATTTGCATTTATTGTAACAGCATTATTATTACTATCTAATACTAAATTTAATATATCATTAGAATTTAATACATTATTATAATAATTTTTTAAATCTAATTTAGCATCTAGTAAAGATACTCTACCTATTGAATCTATTTTTAAATTACTATTTGCTACTGTATTGTCTATACTGTATACATTGATATTTTTAGATGCTTTATGTTTACTCCTTTCTACTTCAATGTCTAATTTAAATTTATATTTTGATTTTATTTTACTTCTTTCAAGTTCTAATTGTGGAGAATATTTTAAAGATGTTTTATTTTTAGACTTTTGAATTTCTACTTCTAATGGATATTTTAAATTACCAATGTTATTGGGTACTAAATTAGAGTTTATATCCATTACAGCACCCTCCAATATCGTATCTTGTTTTGGAAAACTTACTATTGGGAATTTTCTACCTATCTTAGACCTTTCAAGTATTGATGGCTCTATTAATACACCTGTAATCAAATTCGAACGTGCAGGAACTAGCTGTTTTACTTGTTCAAATACTGAATAATCATATAAACTGAATACTTCTATGTATTTTCCAATGTCATTAGCTCTCGCAAACTTTTTGAAATAATCATTTCTAGCAGAATCTAGTGACTTATAACTATTTGATGTTCCATCTTTAGGGTCTCCTACAAAATTCTCAAAATTATAAGCACCGAATTGATTTGATATATCTTTATTAAGTTGGTCTGTTGGAGAAAATACTATAGCTAATCTATTACTATCTTTCTGCTCTTTATCGTATCTACTAACTGTAGCCTTCCTATCAGGTGCTAAATCAGTCAATAATTCAGTAGATTCAAACCTAATTTTATTTGACTTCGGATTGTTTGCTCCTAATGATGGATACTGCCTATAATGAGTTTCTGTTTTTGATGTATACTGAGCTGCTTGAGTTCCACTAAAATTTCTAAATTTAGCAGGATTAGTTCCATAAAAATTTTGATTTGGATGACTTGAACTAACATTTGAGTATCTAGAGTGGTTATCTCTAATATTATCAATTCCTAAAGGATAATATCTAAATAATTCATCATATGATGATGTATATGCATTAGCATTATAACTTGAAGGATTTAATACATGGGCATCAAATACATTTTTGCTGTATTTACCGAAATATTCTTTATATGATTGCAGTGAACCACTAAATCTAACGGAATTACTTCCTGTAGTTCCTCCAAGAATAACTTTATGCCCTGTAGGCAATATAGTTTTTGTTGCTCCTAATGAATATAATAAGCTACTTGGACTTGCAGATATGCTAAAACTTGATGAAATTGATATTCTATTATCAACAAAATCACTTGCCTTAGCACAATCTATATTAATTAATCCATTAAATGAAGAACCACTGTATATAGGTTGATTGCTGTGTATTCTAATAGTCCATATATCATTATCATATAATGGCATAAGACTACTTGTAGATTGTATTGTCTTAAAATTTCCTAAAGAACCTGTCTTTAGAGTATATTTTAAATAACCATAGGTTTTTTTACCGTATAATGAATGTGGATATCTTACTATTTGTAAATTCTGAAGTATGTTATTCTTATTAGCATAATCCTCAACAGCCCACAAACTCATGCTGACACTTCCTGTATACTGAGTTCTAAATCTAAACTCGGTAGTTTGTGGTACTTTACTTATATTATCTATAGATGATGTATATAACCTTCTTGGTATGTGTATATACTGATTTTGTTTAAAATTTAATAAATATTGAAACTTATCTTCTGCTAGTAAAGGTGGATTATCTTCATCTATTTGAGGGCCTCCATATTCTTTTACTCCTATCAAGGTAAACGGAATTCCATATATTGAAAAAAGTGCTCTTACAGACCTTATAGAACCTTTTGTTTTTAGTAAATAAGGTAAATTATTAACAATTCTTCTCCAAATTTGATGTGTTAAATTTTCATAAGATTTACTTACTAAGTCTCCCGATGGTTCTTTATAGCTTCCTGTTGAATTAGTTCCTAACTTATATAACCATAAATCACTTAAATTACGTGTATTTTGAATTTTCCACCCCAAAGATTTTACATAATACGGTAATAAATTATTTGGTATACCTCTCTCAGGATGTTCATCTCGTTCATGAATACTTGTTAACTTCCGTATAAAATTGTAAGTATTGTCAAAATGCTGCCCAATCATATGTAAGAACATTACATATTGACTATTTCTATCATCTCTTAATATATGGTCAGGAGTATTGTAGTAAAAACTTGTATAATTAGTTCTATCAAATTCAGTAGCTATATTTACATTTTTTTGATACCAAGATATATATTGTGAACTTGTTGTATGTAAATTTATATATTTTCCACTTCGAATATATTTTGGATTAGGTTCTATACTACCCGAAATATCATAACTAAATAAACTTCCTGTTTTTTCATGTAAAAAAACTTCAAATCTATCAAAACTACTTTTAATTTTATTAATTTTGCTATTATAATTATCTGCTGATTTTACAGCATATGTTGAACCTGAAACAGAAGTATTTGCTTGTGTATATTGAATTTTATAATACTCTATTAATTTTAATTTATAATCATAATTTTTTATTCTTTCTAAAGCAGAGCCATAGTGTACAAAATTTTTGTAATTTGTAAAATCTATATTTAAGTCTATATTTGCTGAGCCTGAAAATATTTTATTTAGAATACTATTGGTAGTATCTGTATTACTATCTAATAAAGAATTCCAATTTTTTACATCTGTTTCATTACTAACTTCATTATCTGAACATAGTATGAAATTAGAATTGCTTAATATTTTTACAGAATTTGGATATTTCGATAAATCATTTATTGAATTGTTAGTAGACCTTACATTAAATACATCAATATAATCCTCTAGTACTTTATATGCTATATGACAATTATCATTGTTTAATGTATCACTTGGCAGAGGTGAGTATAATTTAATATATAATACTATTCTTTCTCTACAATCAACTTTTACATTTACTACTTGATTTACTCTATTTTGATTGAAGTTTAAAACTAAATTATTTAATAAGTTTTTTACTTTGAGACTTCCCGC
>Ga0114980_10000831_pt1 | contig 22124 bp, 17 predicted proteins | sample S_140806_EF_Meta_FD_87018 | JGI IMG/M metagenome (GOLD analysis project Ga0114980, IMG submission 87018) | Freshwater microbial communities from Lake Simoncouche, Canada to study carbon cycling - S_140806_EF_MetaG | ecosystem: Environmental > Aquatic > Freshwater > Lake | place: Lake...
CCATAAAATGCTCTTAAACTACCACCCATAAAAACACCCAAATAAATAAGCCAAACGACTGTTTGTTTGGGAACACTTTGCAAAATGAGATCACTTGCTAATAAGCAATAAAATATAGATAAGCCAATATAGGCAATGATGCAAGTAAGTAATACACTTCTTTTTTCTCTAGTTTCTACGAAATGACCTGCAAATAAAGAACCGGCAACAGCCGGAATTACTTCCCACAAACCTAATAAGCCTAGCGATAATTCACTTTTGGTAAGGTTGTAAACGAGATAACTAACGATGGCTGTCTGCATCATCATTGCCGTGATCATTGTTAATCGAGTAGCGATATAATTTCGAAAGTGTTTATTTCGAAGCGCTTTGTTTTTAATTAAAAATGGAATAACAATTTTCAAGGGATAGTTTTGTGCGAATTTATTCAATATTAATAATGTATTCTACTTTACTTAAGTTATTTTTGTTCACATGAAAGCCCTGCTTCAATTAATACAATTTAGTTTCCTACAAGCGATTCAAGAATTAAGAGTGAATCGTTTGCGAACCACGCTTTCTCTATTAGGCATTAGCATTGGTATTTTTTGTATAATTTCAGTACTTACGGTATTAGATAGTATGGAGCGTAATATTAGAAAAGAAGTAGCAACCTTAGGCAGTGATGTTGTCTATATCAATAGATGGCCATGGATGGATGAAGGTGGAGAATATAAATGGTGGGATTTTTTAAGGCGCCCAAGTATGGGAGTAAAAGAATTGAAAGCTGTAAATGGCTTACCACATGTACAATTTGCAACACTATGTTTTAGTGAAAATAATGTAACCATAAAAAATAATCAGAATGAATTAAGTGGCGTAAATGTTTATGCCGTAATGCCTTATTTTGAAAATACCCAGAATTTAGAAATACTGAAAGGGCGTTATTTTTCTTCTACGGAATTAGAAGGTGTTACGGCTTGTGGCGTAATAGGCGACAAGCTCTACAACGAATTATTTCCTTCCCAATTAAATCCAATTGGTACGTATGTTTTTTATCATGGCAAGAAAATTAAAATTATAGGATTGCTTAAGAAAATGGGTCAGTCCATGTCTGGATTTGATTTTGACAATGGATTACTCGTGCCTTATTATGTTACCTCTAGTATTCTTGATTTAAAATCATTGCAATACGATCCTATGCTGATTGTAAAAGCAAGCAACGAAAAGTCATTGGAAGAAATGACCTATGAATTGACAGGCGCATTGCGTGCTATTAGAAAAGTAAAGCCCACCGAACCTAATAACTTTGCAATCAATAAACTTAGTCAAATCTCCGACCGATTGGATACAATTTTTGCAACTATCAATGTGATTGGTTTTGTTATAGGCGGATTTTCATTAATAGTGGGTGCTTTTGGTATCGCGAATATTATGTTTGTTACAGTTAAAGAGCGTACCAAAATGATTGGACTGAAAAAAGCTATTGGAGCTCCTGCAGCAACTATATTGATGGAATTTTTAACGGAAGCGGTTATCTTATGTTTATTGGGTGGTTTGTTTGGAATAATAAGTGTTTTCCTATTATCTTTGTTAGCCACTTATTTGGCTGATTTTGAAATGGTTTTAACATTAAAAAATATTGGAATTGGAACAAGTATCTCCCTTCTTGTGGGTGTACTTGCAGGCTATATTCCAGCTAAAAATGCAGCTGCACTTAATCCTGTAGAAGCTATTCGATCTCATTAATTGCTTTCCTTATGAAGATAACTTTACTAACAAAACAGCAGATTGAAAAGAAAATTAATCGTATTGCTTTTCAAATTCTAGAACAACATTTAGATGCTACTGCTATTGCCTTAGTGGGAATTGCAGATGCAGGTTTAGTGATTGCTTATAAATTAGCAGATGTGCTTAAATCTATTGCTGATAAAGAAGTGCAAGTAATTGCACTGAGCATGGATAAAAAAAATCCTTTAAAGAAAGAAATTACTTTGTCGGCTCCTATTAAAAATCAATCTATTATTTTAGTTGATGATGTTTGCAATAGTGGTAAAACTCTAGTGTATGCTTTAATGCCGCTTTTGCATGCAGCTCCGTCCGCTATAAAAATTGCTGTTTTAGTGGAGCGTAAACATACTGCATTTCCAATTGCACCAGATTTTGTTGGCTTATCCGTAGCTACAACTTTACAAGATCATATTATAGTAGAAACCTCCAATAACGAACTTATTCAAGCCTATTTACAATAAATTCATGAATAACTATACACTCGTAATTCACGGCGGAGCCGGAAATATTCACCCCGGCATGATGGGTGCTGCTCTTGAAAAAAAATATCAATTAGCACTGCAAACAGCTTTAAATCAAGGCTATCAGGTATTAGAACAAAAAGGAACGGCCTTAGACGCCGTAGCTGCAGCAATAGTAGCGCTAGAAAACAATCCACTTTTCAATGCAGGGAAAGGATCTGTCTTTACAAAAAAAGGACTGCATGAAATGGATGCATGCATTATGAATGGTGCAGATTTACAAACGGGTGCAGTAGCGGGTGTAAGAAATATTCAAAATCCTATTTTATTAGCAAAAGAGGTGATGCTGCATTCAGGGCACGTATTATTAAGTGGTAATGGAGCAAGCGAATTTGCTATGTCGAGAGGTTTTGCTTTTATGCCTGATGATTATTTTTATAATAAAGAACGATATGATCAATGGGTAGATATTAGGGATACCGATTTTTATCAACTAGATCATAAAGAGGATAATCTAAAAGGCACGGCTCCCAATCCAGATTATAAATTTGGAACAGTGGGTGCTGTTGCCTGCGATCACCAAGGCCATATAGCTGCGGGCACTTCTACCGGAGGCATGACTAACAAGCGCTTTGGAAGAATAGGAGATAGTCCTATTGTTGGTGCTGGCACCTACGCGAATGATGCAACTTGTGCTATTTCTTGCACAGGTCATGGTGAGTATTTTTTAAGAGCAGTGGTAGCCCATGATATTGCTTGTTTGATAGAATATAAAGGGCTTAGTTTAAAAGCAGCCTGCGAAGTAGTAGTCTTAGATAAGCTCAAAAAAATGGGCGGAGAAGGTGGTTTGATTGCTGTGAACGCTGCAGGTGATTATGAATTCTGTTTTAATTCGGCTGGCATGTATAGAGCTATGAAATCTTCTAAAGGCGAAGAGCTTGTTGCTTATTATGGTCAAGCATCTAAATAAGTAGCTATCATTTTTTCGGTACTAAGCAATTGCCATATTTTTGATACTACTGCTGATTGATTTCTTTGTTGCCACCAAAGGTCAATGGTATTATTATTAAATATACCTCTTTTTTTGAGTTGATTAAGCGCATCTAATACGTAGTTTTCTATCGTTTTATTATTTGCAAGCCATTGTGCTGTTGGTAATGCAAATCCTTTTTTAGGCATCTGCATATTGGCTGCTAAGATATGTTTTTGAGCAATGGCTCTTAAAACAGGCTTATTCCTATTTTTTTGATAGACAAGAGACGTTTTTAATCGAAATACGGCTGTTGCTAATTCATGATCTAAATAAGGATAACGGGCTTCCATGCTATGTTTCATATAACTTAAGTCTTCTCTTACTACATGATGATTTCCCACATTGTGCTGTAAATCTAATAAGCTAATTTTTTCTAAATTAGAAATAGGCAATTGTTCTATGGCCTCAAATTGTTTGGGTGTAGGTAAGGATAAAGGATGTGAAACGAGTTGCTGAAGTTCACTCAGCTGCATTCCCTCATGAAATAAACCATAAAATTGAGAAACCGTTTGTGCCTTCCAAAACTGCTGTAAAGTTTTTGTTTTTTGAAAAGGTAAGGGAGGTATGAAATTCGCCATCCAAGAAAAATGATTGAGCCGCTCCCATTGGTAGATACGCTGATAGTATTGATATCCTCCAAACAGTTCATCAGCGCCTATACCATTAATCACCACTTTAAACTGTTTATCGTGCATAAATTTAGCAGCTAAAACTACGGGTTCAATACTGGTATAAGGAGCTTCAAAATGCGTAAGAGATGCATCTAGGTCACTCAACAAATCATCTGCATGCAATTCCTGTATATGTGCCTGTAATTTTAAGTGGGAGGCAATTGCTTTTGCTTGCGGAAGCTCATTGTAATGTTGTTCGTTTAGTGCTAGTGTATAGGATGCTAAATCGGGTTTGTATTTTTTAGCAATAGCCGAAAGGGTAGTAGAATCTATTCCGCCACTGAGCATCGAAATAATTGGCACATCAGCTTTGAGTTGTTTTTTTACAATTTGATGAAGCAATTCTTCTATGTGTTCAATCGTGGTATTGGTTCTTTGTAGTTGTACAAGTTGCAGCGTATCCCAATAGGTATGGGTTGATGTTTGTTGTGCAGCAAGATCAATTTTTAAATAAGTACCTGGAGATAAGGCGTTGATATGTTTAAAACAAGTAGCATGATCAGTACTTTGTTGCCATAAATAGTTAGTGTATAATCCATTTACATTGAGCTGTTTTTCTAACGATGGCACTTTGAGTATTGCTTTAATTTCAGAGCTCCAATAGAGTGCCTCTTTATATTGACTAAAATACAGGGGTTTTATTCCAAAGCGATCTCTTATCAAATAAAGGGTATTGTCTCTTTTATCTAAAAGAGCAATGGCAAACATGCCATTCAATTTTTGAATACAGTTGATGCCCCAATGTTGGTAGGCTGTTAAAACTACTTCGGTATCACTTTTGCTTTTAAAGCTATAGCCAGCTTGTTGTAGTTCACTTCTTAGTTCTTCAAAATTATATATAGCACCATTGAAAGTAATAGCAATGCTGCGGTCATGGTTTAGCATGGGTTGATGGCCAAGAACACTGGTGTCAAAAATGGCTAAACGCCTGTAGCCCATGCCAATTTGGTATTGGCTATTATGGCTTAATGAAGGATAGGCTGTTTTAATCTCAGCTACACTATCTTCATCATGAAAGGAATCAATAGATGGTTGATGGATATTGCTTAGTACATAACCGGCATCGTCTGGACCTCTGTGTTGAAGTGCATGCGTCATTATTTGCAATTCACGGGTTTGAATTGCTTTATTAAATTGAAGAATGCCACAAATTCCACACATAGTTGTAGATGCTAAAAAACACCTTAAATATAAGGTGTTTTTATTTGTATTATGCGATTAATTTAGGCTAATATAGAAGCAATACCAGGTAATTCTTTCCCTTCAAAATACTCTAGCATGGCACCACCGCCGGTACTTACATAACTTACTTTGTCGGCCAAATTAAATTTATTTACAGCAGCAACACTATCGCCACCACCTACAAGAGAAAATGCGCCTTTGGCAGTAGCTTGAGCTACCGCTTCTGCAATTGCTTTAGTGCCATTTTGAAAGGCTTCCATTTCAAACACCCCCATTGGCCCATTCCATAATATTGTTTTAGAATTGGCAACAATTTCAGAAAAATGAGCAATGGCATTTGGACCAATATCTAAACCCATCCATCCATTTTCTATGCTAGTATTGTCAGCAATTTTTGTTGCAGCATCTGCTGCAAATTTATCGGCAATAATACTATCTGCTGGCAAATGGATTTGAACTCCTTTGTTTTTTGCGTTAGTCAGTAAAGCTAAAGCCATATCGAGACGATCATCTTCGCAAAGAGAATTACCAATTTGCCCACCTTGTGCTTTGAAGAAGGTATAAGCCATACCACCACCAATGATAATATGTTGTGCTCTATCCAATAAGTTTTCAATTATTAATATTTTATCAGACACTTTTGCGCCGCCAATAATAGCGGTGAAAGGTGCTTCTGCATTGTGCATTACCTGATTTGCAGCCTGAACTTCTTGCTCCATTAAAAATCCAAATGTCTTTTTAGTGTTATCAAAAAATTGAGCTATGATTGCCGTACTTGCATGCGCTCTATGTGCAGTGCCAAAGGCGTCATTTACATATACATCGCCATAAGAAGCTAATTGTTTTGCAAAGTCGATAGCTCCTTTTTCTTCTTCTTTATAGTACCTTACATTTTCCAATAAGATTATTTGTCCCATTTGTAAGGACGCCGTTAGCTCTTGCGCTTCTTTACCTAAGCAATCGCTAATGAAAGTTACTTCTTGCCCTAATAAAGTACTTAAGTGTTTTGCAACAGGTGCTAAAGAAAAATCAGCGAGTGTAAGTGTAGGTTTTTTCTCTATGTCTTTTAAGGGTCTTCCCCAATGGCTCATTAAAACTACGGCGCCACCATCGGTTATTATTTTTTTTATAGTTGGCAATGCCGCTTTTATTCTTGAATCATCGCTAATGATGCCATTTTTCATAGGCACGTTAAAATCTACCCTTACCAGGGCTTTGGTATTTTTAAAGTTGAAATTTTTGAAAGACATACTAAATAAGATTTAAAAAAAAGCCCGAAAGAATCGGGCTTTTAAAAGATTTATTTTGAAATTAAACCTGCAAAATATTTTACAGTTCTTACTAATTGAGATACATAACTCATTTCGTTATCGTACCAACTAACTGTTTTCACCATTTGAGTTTCTCCAACAGTGATTACTTTAGTTTGGGTAGCGTCAAAAAGAGAACCGTAAGAGATACCAATAATATCGCTACTTACAATTTCATCTTCGTTATAACCAAATGATTCGTTTGCAGCAGCTTTCATTGCAGCATTTACTTCTTCGATGCTTACTTTTTTACCTAAAACAGTTACTAATTCAGTTAATGAACCAGTTACTGTTGGTACACGTTGCGCTACACCATCCAATTTGCCTTTTAACGCTGGTAATACTAAACCAATTGCTTTTGCAGCACCGGTAGAGTTAGGAATAATATTTTCAGCAGCTGCACGAGCTCTTCTTAAGTCGCCTTTAGGGTGAGGACCGTCTAAAGTGTTTTGGTCATTAGTGTAGGCATGAACGGTAGTCATCAAGCCTGCTTTTAATTCAAATGAATCGTTCAATACTTTAGCCATAGGAGCTAAACAGTTGGTAGTACAAGATGCACAAGAAATAATTGTTTCTGAACCATCTAACTCATGGTGATTAACATTGAAAACAATAGTTTTCATTTCTCCAGTTGCAGGTGCAGAAATTACTACACGTTTAGCACCTGCTTTAATATGAGCAGCTGCTTTATCTGCATCGGTAAAAAATCCTGTACATTCTAAAACAACATCTACATCATGCGCACCCCAAGGAATTTGAGATGGATCTTTTTGAGCATATATTTTTATAGTATTGCCTGCTACTACAATGCTATCATCGGTATGGGTTACTTCAACACCAAAACGACCTTGAGCGGTATCATATTTTAATAAATGTGCTAATACATGAGGTTGTGTAAGATCATTGATCGCTACTACATCAATACCTTCCATGTTATAAATTTGACGAAATGCCAAGCGGCCAATTCTACCGAAACCATTAATGGCAACTTTTACTTTACTCATAGTATATGTTCGTTTAAAGTGAATAGTTAAGAGGGCTCAAAGGTATAATACATTCTATAAATTGCCAACCTATATTTGCTTTTTTTAAGCTATATTTATCAAATTAATAACTTTTATGCAAGATTCTGAAGCAAGCTTTTCCATTCAACATCTGAAACGTCTTGAAAATGCTCATATATTCCTTTGGTTAATTAAGGATAGTTGTTGGGTTATGGAATTCAAAGTTCCAGCGTTAGTAATGATTTTTCCAACACTTAGTATGGCTTTTTATTTATTAATTAAATCCTGGAGCAATACCTCTGAGCGGATCCATAATTGGGCTATTTGTTTTTGGATTATGGCTAATTCAGTTTGGATGATAGGCGAGTTCTCTGATAAAGAACTTAGACCCTATGCCGCTGTTTTATTCAGCATAGGGCTTATGAGTTTGTTGAGTTATTACCTAAGAAAATTATTTTTCAAATAACTTATTCGTAAATAAATTGTCCGTATGGACTTTCGATAACTACTTCTTTCTTAGTGCTGGCTTCTACACGGCCAGAAATTTGCGCATCAATATTAAACGATTTAGCTATTTCAATAATGGAAGCTGCAGTGGTTGCATCTGTGAAAATTTCTAAGCGTTGTCCCATATTGAATACCTGATACATCTCTCTCCAATCGGTTCCTGCACTCGATTGAATAAGTTGGAACAGTGGAGGTATTGGTAATAAATTATCTTTAACGATGCGCAGTGGTTTTGGTAAATAATGTAAGCATTTGCTTTGTCCACCACCACTACAATGCACAATCCCATGTAATTGATCGAAATGTTGTTGAATGATTTCTAAAATTACAGGCGCATAGGTGCGGGTAGGAGATAAAATCATCTTGCCTATATCTAGACCGGTTGTTGTCATTTCGGTTAAGAGATGTTTGCCATTATAGACTACTTCATCTGGCACATTAGGATCTATGCTTTCTGGATATTTTTCTTTGTATATCTTTTGTAGCATTTCATGTCGAGCGCTAGTCAATCCGTTGCTTCCCATGCCACTGTTGTAGGTGTTTTCATAGCTAGCTTGACCATAGCTTGCCAATGAAACAATAACATCGCCCACATCCATTTTTTCTGTAGTTATTAATTTACTACGTTCCATTCTACACGACATGGTGCCGTCTACAATTACGGTTCTCACCACATCGCCCACATCAGCTGTTTCTCCACCCATTAAATGAACTTGTATGCCATATTGTGCGAGCGTATCAAAATAGCTTTGGGTGCCATTGATGATGCGGGATATTACTTCAGCAGGAATTAAATTTTTGTTTCTACCAATGGTAGATGAATACGTAAAAGGACCTACAGCACCCACGCACAACATGTCGTCGATATTCATGACAATGGAGTCTATGGCAATACCTTCCCATACGCTTAAGTCGCCAGTCTCTTTCCAATAAATATATGCTAGCGAAGATTTTGTGCCTGCGCCATCGGCATGCATGATATTGCAATAAGCCTCATCGCCACCCCAATAATCTGGATATATTTTGCAAAATGCATTAGGAAAAAGTCCTTTATCTAATTTGGCTATAGCTTTATGCACATCTTCTTTTTGTGCAGATACCCCTCTTAAATTATATCTATTATTAGTGCTCATAAAATGTTATTTAGATTCGTTGGTCCATATTTGTGCTAAGTGAACAAGGATTTCGCATGCTTTTTCCATGTCTTGTACACTCACATATTCTTGTTTAGAGTGGATGCCCATTTCTCCGGTAAAAATATTAGGGCAGGGAAGACCCATGAAAGATAAGCGAGAGCCATCCGTACCGCCTCTAATTTTCATTATTTCTGGATCAACACCTGCTTTTTTATAAGCTTGTGCTGCATATTCCATTACTTCTGGATATTGATCCAGCACTTCTCTCATATTTCTATATTGCTCTTGCACCGTCAAGGATGTTTCTATGCCCGGGAAAGCACGTTCTGTCTCTTTTAAGTGCGTGCGCAATCTATCTTCGTGTTCTAGTAGTTTTTGAGTGTCAAAATCGCGCACAATAAACTGAACGGTTGCTTCTTCCAAAACACCGTCCATGTGCATTGGATGCACAAAGCCTTCATATCCTTCCGTTGCCTCTGGGCACCAAGATTCAAGCGGTAATAGATTTACAAAATGAGCTGCTGCTTTTAAAGCACTAACCATTTTACCTTTTGCATATCCTGGGTGAGCACTAATGCCTTTAAACTTTGCTTTAGCACTATTTGCAGAAAAAGATTCACCTTCCAAATGGCCGCGTTCTCCTCCATCTAAAGTGTACCCAAAGTCGGCGCCTAATTGTTGCATGTCAATTTTAGCTACACCTTTTCCTACTTCCTCATCTGGGGTGAATAATATTCTGATAAGGCCATGTTCCAATTCAGGATGAGTAATTAAATAATTAGCTAGATCCATGATAATTGCCACACCCGCTTTATCATCTGCCCCTAAAAGGGTTGTGCCACTTGCCGTAATGATATCATCGCCTATTCGGTTTTTTAAATACGGGTGTTGTTCGGTTGTGATGATAACTTCAGGATCATCTGGTAAAATAAGCGGCGCGCCGGTATAATTCTTATGTAGGATAGGTTTTACATTCGTACCACTACAATCCGGTGCCGTATCTACATGTGCACAAAAACATAAAACGGGTACTTTCTTTGAAGTTGTTGCCGGAATACTTGCATATACATAGCCAAATTCATCGGTAACAGCATCGCTAATGCCCATAGCTATGAGTTCTTGCTGTAAGAGCGCACTTAGGTTTTTTTGTTTTTCTGTAGTTGGATGGGTAGTAGCATTGGGATCACTTTGTGTATCTATTTGAACATAACGCATAAAGCGTTCTGTAAGGGTATGTTGATAAGAAGGAATAGACATGATAGAAATTTATACAAAGATATTTGATTTTTTTAGTTTAACGTATGGATTACTGGAAGTCTTTATCTTTGCATCAAATTGGTGTTATGGATTCTTTATCAATAGTAAGTTTATCTCAAGTGGTTACGGTAAGTTTAACCCTATTTGCGGTCATTGATATGTTAGGTTCCATTCCGGTCCTTATTGCTATAAAAAACAAGATGGGAGACATTCATGCTGGTATGGTCACCTTTGTTTCCGGTGTTTTAATGTATTTATTCTTTTTAATTGGCGAGAGAGCACTTGCCTTTATGGGAATCGATATTGCCTCCTTTGCCATTGCGGGTTCTATCGTTATTTTTATTTTAGGCTTGGAAATGGTTTTGGGTTTAGAGTTTTTTAAAAGTGATGCTAATTTGAAATCCGGTAATTTAGTGCCAATTGCCTTTCCAATTATTGCTGGGTCGGGCACGCTTACTACCATTATGTCTTTAAAAGCCAACTTCCATGCCTATAATATTTTATTGGGTATTGGAGTCAATTTAGTGGTTATCTTCATTGTGCTTCGTTCGCTCAATTTCCTAGAGCGTTTATTAGGACCGTCTGGAATTTTAGTGGTGAGAAAATTCTTTGGAGTTATTTTATTAGCTATCAGTGTGAAGATTTTCAAATCGAACTTATTTCTTTAATACTGTATTAAAGCAAGTTTAATTCCATTACTTTTGTACACTATGAGTGTGTTTACAACAAAAGCAAATGTGGTTATTACATGCCACAAAAGAATTGTACCGTATTTAGAACAAGAAGTAATAAATCTTGGTTTCGAAATTGAAGAGCGATTTGTAACAGGGCTTAAGCTCTTTATTACCTTAAATGACTGCATTAAATTAAATTTAAATCTTAGATGTGCTAGTCAGGTTTTGTATAGTCTACATGCATTTAAAGCCATCGATGCCAATCAAATTTACAACGAATTAGTGCAAATACCTTGGGAAGAAATTATTCCCAATCCAGGATATTTCTCCGTTACGAGTAATGTAAGTAATGAAAGTATCAACAATAGCATGTTTGCAAATCTTAGAGTTAAAGATGCTATAGTAGATCGACTTAGAGATATCCGTGATGAGCGACCAAAGACGGGTGCAGCACTTACAGGATCGGTTATACACTTACATTGGAAAGATGAATTTGCAGAAGTGTTTATAGACACTACGGGTGATTCTATTGCTCGTCATGGTTATCGTAAAATACCTGGCTTGGCCCCTATGTTAGAAGGCTTAGCGGCCGCAACTATTTATGCTAGCCGATGGGATAAGAAAAGTCCCTTTATAAATCCTATGTGTGGCTCCGGTACCTTAGCTATAGAAGCTGCCTTAATGGCTACTAATAGAGTGCCTGGTTTGTACCGATCAAACTATGCCTTTATGCATATTTTGGGATATGATGCGGCAGTTTATGACAAAGAACTTGCTATAATTGAAACACAAGTTATAGAAGCAAAAGTGCCCATTATAGCAAGCGATATAAGTAATAAAGCAATAGAAAATGCTAAGCTAAATGCAATGGCTGCAGGAGTAGAGGATATGATCAGTTTTGCTGTTTGTGATTTTTACGATACGGTTGTTCCAGAAGCTGTCGCTGGCGTAATGATGGTAAATCCTGAGTATGGCGATCGCCTAGGCGAGGAAACTGAATTGGAAGCTACCTACGGCAGGATAGGGGATTTTATGAAGCAAAAATGTGGTGGTTATTGGGGTTATGTTTTCACCGGAAATTTAGATTTAGCTAAGAAAATAGGTTTGAAAGCTAAAAGAAGAATTGAGTTTTTTAATAGTACAATAGACTGTAGACTGCTAGAATATGAATTGTATTCAGGCACTCGTAGAGTAGAGAAATAAAAAAAGAGCGACTTTATAAGTCGCTCTTTTCTGTAATTGCTAATATCGTTTATTACCAAACTTGCGCTCTCGTATTTGGTGCGCGATAATTTTTAGTACCTGGTTGGATATTAAATGCTTTATAGAACGGTTCAAAATTGCTCAAAGGCGCATTACATCTCCATTCGTTAGGAGAGTGTGGATCGGTAATGATTCTTGAAACCATTTCTTCTGGTCGCGTATTTGCTCTCCAAACTTGTGCCCAGCTTAAGAAGAAACGTTGGTCAGGCGTTAAGCCATCAATTGTTTTTCCTTCTTTATATTGCTGCGTTTGTTGAAACGCTTGGTAGGCAATAGTTACACCACCCAAATCTGCAAGGTTTTCACCAATGGTCAACTCGCCATTTACATGTACGGTATCTAAAACGGTGAATTTATTAAACTGATCAATAACTACTTGCGCTTTTTTAGTGAATAAGGCAGCATCTGCTTCTGTCCACCAATCGTTTAAATTACCATCCGCATCATATTGTCGTCCTTGGTCATCAAAGCCATGCGTCATTTCATGACCAATAACACCACCAATTCCACCATAGTTTACGGCATCGTCGGCATCAAAATCAAAGAAAGGATATTGTAAGATACCAGCAGGGAAAACGATTTCATTGAATGCAGGATTGTAGTACGCGTTAACCGTTGGAGGTGTCATGCCCCATTCTTTTTTATCTACAGGTTTGCCTAATTTATCAATATTCATTTGGAATTCTAAGGCACTTGCATTCATAATATTTTGTGCATAGTTATTAGGCACAATTTGCAATTTGCTATAGTCTTTCCATGCGTCTGGATAGCCTATTTTCTTTAAAAAGGTATTTAATTTGGTTAGCGCTTTTTTCTTGGTTACATCGCTCATCCAATCTAAATGTTGAATACGATCGGCATAGGTAGCTTGTAAATTATTTACTAATGCTAACATGCGACTTTTCGCTTCAGGCTTGAAGTTTTTACGAACATATTCTTGTCCTAATAATTCTCCAATATTACCATCTACCATAGATAACACTCTTTTCCATCTTGGTTTTTGTTGCTGCTGACCGCGTACGGATTTTCCATAAAATTCAAAGCTAGCTTGATTATAAGGGCTGCTTAAGAAAGATGCCATACTGTTTACTAAATGAAATTGTAGGTAATTTCTCCAATCGTCTAGCTTTTGAGAATGTAGCATTTCGCTCCATTTTGCAAAATAATTAGGTTGCGCAATGATGAAGCTGTCAGCGTTTTTAATACCTAAATAATTTAACAATCGAATGCTTTCCAACATAGGCATGACAGCAAAGGCGCTTTTTTCATTGTACTTATTATATAATTTATAAGGGTCTCTCATTTCTACACGCGTCATATGAGAACCTGCTAAAATAGTTTCTAAATCTAATACTGATTTTGCCATTGCAACGGCTCTGTCTTTATTGCCTAATAAGGTGAATACCGTTTCCAAGTATTTTACATAAGCATCCTTTATTTTTAAAGTGCGTGCGTCTGTTTTAAAATAGTAGTCGCGGTCGGGCATGCCTAATCCTGCTTGTCCAAATTGACAAATTTGTTGGGTTACATTTTTATCATCAGGAGATATATAAAATCCAAATACAGGGCTTAGGCCAATGGTATGTTCATAACAGATTTCTTTTAGTAAATCATCAGCATTTTGTAAGCGAGCGAAACGCATAAAGTGACTGCTTAACGGCGTAATACCAGCTTTTTCGATAGTATTTGTATCCATACCACTTTTATAGAAATCGCCAATCTTTTGTTGGTTGCTACCTTTTTTAGCATTGGCTTTAGCTGCAGATTCTAGAAGTTCATGCAGTGCTTTGTAATTATTTTCTTGTAATTCATTAAAGCTACCCCAGCGTGTTTCAGTGGCTGGTATCGGATTGTTTTTAAGCCAGGTACCATTGGCATAAAAGAAGAAATTGTCGCCTGGATTTACAGAGAGATCCATATTTGCAGGGTCTAATAATTTTCTTTTACTTGCAATACTTGTTTTTTTCATTGTGTTAGTTGACTGTGCCCATCCTGAATGAGGAATAGATAAGCTAAGGGCAGCCGAAATAAAAAATAGATTTCTAATATTCATAGATTGGTTTTTAGGTTAACAAATGTAGGTATTTAGTACTAATTTCAGGTTGTTTTAATCGCTATTTATAGGGAAAACATGCATCAAACTTGGGAAAAGAAATTTTTTATGTGTACCTACTTGTTCACATACAAAGCGCGTTCTTCTTTTTTCTAATAATTTATAAGTATGTCCATCAGTTGATTTAAATAGACTATTGGTCTGTAGTTCCTCTACTAAGCTGTAATTTTCGTCTTTTCTATCAAAAGCCAATAGAGCTCTAAATAAATGAGGATCACTACAAGAGCTAGCTCCCGGATTTTTAATATATTTAATTAAGGCTTTTTCTACGCTTGGTGGGAATATGTTTTTTCCCATTAGCGGTGCCAATAAATTTGAAAAAAAGGATTTCCATTCTTTGCCATGAGGTGATACCTTGTGTTGGTGATGCACAAAGGTTATTAAATGAGCAATTTCGTGCAAAAGAGTAATTAAAAAACTGTATTTATTGAGCGTGCCATTGATGCTAATTCTATGGAAAGGTTTCTCAGGTATTGGATTTCGGTAATCGCCTAAAACCTGTTTTCGATCTTTCGTTATCGTTAAATGGATAGTATATTGTTCTATATATGGGACTATATAGGCATATGTGTCATTGGGAAGAAAATTTTGCAAAACCTCAAAGGAAGCTTGTTTTTTTCTCATGCTGTTTGTTTTTTTCGCTTATTCATGTTTGACAACATGGTGCCATCTAACATTGTGTAGAAAAAGTATAAACCTAAAAGCGAAAATACGGTTGGTTTATGAAGTCCTTGTTTATTTAATAAAACATAAAGTAATATAGATATAGAGCAAATAACAATTTTCAAAAGCGAGCTTGCATAAACACCATTTACAAAGCCTTGTGCGCTTTTCCCTTCACTCGTTTTTATCATTCTAAGACTCAATAGGGAAAGGCCAAATAAGATGATATTGCCAATCCATAAAGCTTTTGCATCGAATAAAGGAAACTTGCCATGTATAAAAAAGATAGCTATAGCTATAGCGGCTGCTACTAATAAATGACTTAAGACAAATATTTTTTTCATGTTATTTTTTATTGTTGAGTGATTTAATAAGCGAATAAAAACAATAGCTCAAGGCTAATAGGGGTAAAATTATAATAAAAATAGGCTTGCAGTGCCAACGCTGATCAAGTTGTATGCCGCCCCATACGCCAATGCCTAAAAGAAGAAACCATTGTATAGTGATGCTTGTATATTGTAAGATACTTGATGGATTAAATTTATTTTCTGCCATGTCTCTTTTTTCTGTTAGCTGCGTTCACCCGAATGTTAGCATCTTTTTTAATGGCTTCTGCATTTGGTAAAACATTTTTTTCAGGTAAGGCATCAATTTGATTGGGCGTTAGCGCATTAGTGTCTAATGTTATAACGTCTTTACCTTGTACTATTCTGTTGAAATTATTAATAACTAACTGCTGACTTTGAGTATAGTCATTGAGAGAATCTATTTGTTGTTTGAGGTGAATAAGTTCTTTTCTTCCTGCTCCACTAGCATATCCTGGAATATAATAGCGTAAAGGTGTGGTTATTACCAGAAGATAGGTAAGCAAAACAGTACCCACAAATAAAGAGCTGAAGAGAATATAAACGCTTTTTTTGGTAAGTTTAAAAGAGGCAACCTCCATCAAGGTTTCGTCATTTATAATAATAAGCCTAAAAGGGTCTTTTGTGCCTTTAAATAGACTTGGTTTAGTATTGAATTTGAAGTGAAATGCCATAGAAATAAACTAGTTACAAAAGTAGGATACTTTTAGGTAAGTTTCTATTTTTTGTTATTATTAGGATTATATATGGAAAGAATGCTTAGTTTTTTTTATTTTTGATAGAATTAATATTCCTGTATACTTTTTTTACAGTTTTTACGTTACTTAAAGAACGTTTTATATTAAAAATCAAAGACTTGTTGAGGAAGATTCACTTTTTTTATTTAGTTATTTTATGCACATTTTCAATTTGCATTGAGCCAATTGCTGCTCAGTACAAAAAGCCATTGGATGTAAAGAAAACTAATGTCAGCAAGTTAGATAGTATTAAAAATCAACGCGCACTTACGATCACACTACTTGATGCACAGCGCAAAAGGAGAACAGACAGCCTTGCTAAAATACAACGCTATAAATTAAGCAAACACTATAAAGATAGCGTAAATAAAAAAAGACTTCAAAGGACAGATAGCATTAAACAAGTTCGATTTGCTATTTTGGATGCTCAGAAGCAAGCTCGTTTAAGAAAATTAGACAGTATTAATTTATTAAGAAATCCTAATTATAAGCCTCAAGCTAGGCCTTTACCTAATACTAAACAAGCCAATAATAAAATTAATTTATCTAAAAATAACAAACGTTATAATGACAGTCTCTTGCTGATGCAAACCAGCATTGGGAACAAGACAACTAAAAAAAGACTTAGTAAAGCAGATAGCTTACAAAATGTTAGAAAGTTATTATTAGCAGAAAAAGCTGCTCAAAGAAAAGCTCAAATGGATAGCATTGCTGCTATTAGAAAACAAAAGGCAGACTCCATACTTCAAGTTAAAAAGTCGAAAAATGAGCAGTTGGAGGAAGTGAAGAAAAGGAAAGAGAATATTGCTAAATCTAATGAGAAAAAAAGTGAAGATAAATTTAAGTTGTCTTTAGAATTAAAAATTCAGAAAAAAAGGGAACTTTTTTCAAATGAAAACATGTTGAAAAAGGGCTGGTATTTTCCAAGAAATTTCATTCAGAATTTATTTACCCGTTTTAATTATCATTTTAATGCCCAAAAGAAAATAACAGAAGCAAGGGCAAATATGGACAGGTTATACGTTGATAAATTTGATACGCTCATTAACTTGTTTACCTACCTGCCAAAAGATTCCACCATATATGGAGGTGATATGGATTCCATAATTCGAAAGGCGTCGTTGGGCATTCAAATTCATGACCCTAGAACCAAATGGGCCGATGATTTATATTTTTTAATGGGACAAGCCTATTATTACAAAGGGGATTATGAGAATGCCATTGCTGCGTTTCGATATGCAATGCTTGTGCAAGATATGTATCCTACTAAAGGAGCTGCCAAACAAGTAAGTGATAAATTATCTGTTGTAAAAAATAAAAAGAAAGGTCCACTAGGTTGGTTTGCTCATAAGCCGGTTAAAAATGATGCTATTCTGTGGTTGTGTAGAACATTGGTAGAAAATAAAAAATATGGTGAAGCAGAATCTGTGTTAGACCTATTAGAATCGGATAAGAAAACGGATCGATTTATGAAAGGCAAGGTAGCCTTAGAACATGCCTATTTAGCCATAAAGGATGAAGATCTTGTGTTGGCTTCTGAATCACTAACTAAAGTTGTTGCCACTAAAAAGATGCCTAAAGCTATTAAATTGAGGGCTTCTTTTCTTTTAGCTCAATTGTCATTTTCACAACATGCATATGATAAAGCAGAGCGTGCTTATGCTGCCGCATTGAACTATCATCCTAATTTAGAAATGGATTTTGAAGCTAGAAAGGGTATTGCATTATCTAAAGTGGCAACTAGCAATGTTGATAATAAGGCGCTCAATAGTTTGAAAGAGATGTTGCACGACAACAAATATAGTAACTATCAAGATCAGGTATATTACATGTTAGGTAAATTATCTTTGCAGATTGATACCAAAAAAAGTGCTATTGATTATTTTCAAAAGGGATTGCACTTAAACAAAATAGCCCCTGCTCAAAAAGCAATATTATATGCGGTTTTGGCTAATGTTTATTTTGATAATGGCAATTATAAAAGTGCTAAAATAGCTTTTGATAGTTTAGATAAATATAAAACGAATGCTGCAAAGCATACTGAAGTTGTGTTAGCGCTTAGTAGATCTAAGGTGATTGATGAAATTGTCATTCCAATTCGATCTATAAAAGAAAAAGATAGCTTACTTCATCTAGCCAATCTATCCGATAAAGAACAAAAGGCTGTTATTAAAAAATATATTAAACAATTGGAACGCCAACAAGCAGATAGTGCCAACCAAAATAATACGGTCTCGGTTTCTATTCCAACAATAGTTACTAAAGAATCTTCAACATGGTATTTTGGAAATGCTAATCAAATTCAAATGGGTGCTGCTGATTTTAAACGTAAATGGGGTAGTAGACCTAATGTAGATAATTGGAGAAGATTTGCTAGTATAGGTCAATCTAACGCTGCTGGCTCGAATGAGCAAGATGCTAAAAATAACGCTACCGATACTGCCAAGTCAAATGAAAAAGGCTTGCCAACTGAAACATCTTTATTAAGCTTATTGCCTAAAACAAAAATTGAGCAAGAAAAATTGCTTAATCAAATTCAAAAACACTATATCGATTTAGCAAATGCCTATTTGGATAATTTAGATGATCATAAAAATGCTACTCAATCCCTAGATACTTTGCTTAAGCGATTCCCTAAGAGTTTATATAAACCAGAGGCTTTGTATTTGTACTATAAAATGGCTTTAAAGGAAAACAATGTTCGTTTTGCACAAAAAATGGTTACGCAATTAAAGGATAGTTTTTCTCAATCTAAATGGGCATTGTTAGTTAAGCCATCTGCTGAGCAGGATTGGAATGTGCAAAATCAACGAAAACTAATGCTTCAATATGATTCTGTTTATACGCTTGTGTCTAAACGTAATTTTGATTCATCATGGTTAGTTTTGGAAAGTATTAATTTGGATAAGTTTTCTGATACCATGAAGCAGCGCTTCTATCTGCTGAAAGCTATAACCTACATTGGATTAAATAAATATGCTACTGCTGATAGTTTTTTTAAAAATGTCAAACCATTTATTAAACAACAAGCTCTTACAAATTGGGTGCAAGCAGTTGAGCAGCAATTAAGTATACATACCGTAAAGGATACAGTGGTTAAAAAGGACGCCATTACTCTTCAAGTAGTTTATCCCTATACATTAGATTCTAACGCTACTTTTAACGTAGTTATTTACTCCACCTTAAAAGAGACACTTTTTAATGCCCTTGTTGCTTCTATTAAATTATGGAATACGAATACCTTAAAATCAACAGCGCTTAAGGTAGAGGGTATAAAATTGCCCAATGGCGCAAATATTATTAATGTGAGTACTTTCCCTAATAAGTCCAGTTCAACGCAATATATCATAAGCCTAACCAATTCCTTTTTGATGAAGCAAATTCCTGCAACCGATTATGCTATGTATCCTATTTCTAATTATAATTTCACTAAAATCACTAAACCCGAACACTGGTTTTCTTATTTTGATTTTTGGAAAGCAACTATTTCAACGAAATAGTTACTTTATTCTTGACTACGGCCATATTTTTTGCCCTTTCCTTTGCTTATATTTGTTATATATAATTGTCCGCTTATTCTATGAATACAACTGTTGCATCCTATAATTTAAATGAAGAAGAAGAAAAGAAATTAATCCTTCGCGAATATAGAGCTTTGCTTAGGGCCTTAAAAACGCGTATCAAAAGAGGGGATAAAACCTTGTTGAGAAGGGCATTTGAAATGGCTGTAGACGCGCATATGAATATGCGTAGAAAATCTGGAGAGCCCTATATTTTACATCCAATTGCTGTTGCTCGCATAGTAGTAGAGGAAATTGGTTTAGGAATACGATCTACCATTTGTGCTTTGTTACATGATGTAGTAGAAGATACAGAAATAAGTTTGGAGGATATAGAATCTGAATTTGGATCGCAGCTGGCCAAAATTATTGATGGCTTAACTAAGATTTCTAATGTGGTAGATTTAAAAGCAAATACTACCGTTCAAGCAGAAAATTTTAGAAAAATCTTATTGACCCTTGCAGAAGATCCACGTGTAATTTTAATTAAACTAGCTGATCGATTGCATAATATGCGAACCTTGGGTAGTATGAGTAGAGAAAAGCAATTAAAAATTGCTTCTGAAACTACCTATTTATATGCCCCTTTAGCTCATCGTTTAGGACTCTATGAAATTAAGACAGAACTAGAAGACTTAGCTTTAAAATATACTCAACCAGATGTATATGTGGAAATAGCAAGAGGCTTGAAAGAAACAAAAAGAGATAGAACGCGTTATGTAAATGAATTTATTAAACCCATAAAAGAAGAATTAGCATTAGCAAATTTAGATTTTGAAATTTATGGTCGACCAAAGTCTATCCATTCTATTTGGAATAAAATGCGCACTAAGCATGTAGCCTTTGAAGAAGTATATGATTTGTTTGCCATTCGAATTATTATTAACTCTAATCCGGAAAAAGAAAAGGATGATTGTTGGAAGGTATATTCCTTAGTTACCAATTATTATACCCCAAGTCCAGATCGATTGAGAGATTGGATAAGTGTGCCAAAAAGTAATGGATACGAAGCCTTGCATACAACAGTAATGGGGAATGCTGGTAAATGGGTGGAGGTGCAAATACGCTCAAAACGTATGAATGATATTGCAGAAAAAGGATTAGCAGCTCACTGGAAATATAAAGAAGGTACAGATCATCAAGCCCAAGAAAACAAATTAGATCAATGGCTTGTCAATTTGAGAGATATTGTAAGTAATAATGATTCCGATTCGCTCGATTTTATTCAAGATTTCAAACTTGATTTATTTACAGAAGAAATTTATGTTTATACTCCAAAAGGAGAAATGCGTGTATTACCCAAAGGTGCTACAGCATTAGATTTTGCTTTTGATATTCACTCTGTTTTAGGAGCACGATGTATTGGAGCAAAAATAAATCATAAGTTGTTGCCTTTAAGTCATGTACTAAGTAGTGGCGATCAAATTGAAATCATTACTTCTTCTAAACAAAAACCAAGTGAAGATTGGTTATCCATCGTTACTACGGCAAAAGCAAAAGCTCGGGTGAAATATCACTTAAAAGAAGAAAAACGAGCAATAGGTAATAATGGTAAAGAAATATTACAACGCAAATTAGATCATTTATCTATCCCTATGAGTGCTCATAATATCAATGAGCTTTGTTTGTTTTATAAAAAAGAATCCTCGCTAGATTTGTTTTATAGTATTGCTGTTGGTGCTTTAGATTTGAGAGACTTAAAAGAGATTCCACATACAGCTGGGAAACTCCATACACCTTTTAGGGATATTAAAAATGATATTAAAGGATTAACTCCAGAAGAAGTACTCACGTCTACCAATCCACCAAAAGGCACGGAGCTAATCATTTTCGGTGAGCATTCTGATAAAGTACTGTATAAATTAGCAGCGTGTTGCCAGCCGATACCAGGAGATGACGTATTTGGATTTGTTACAGCTGGTGAAGGATTAAAAATACATAGGGCCGATTGTCCTAATGCCTCTCAATTATTGGCACATTATGGCCATAGGGTTATTAAAACTAAGTGGGCTAAGAATAAAGAAATTACTTTCTTGGCCGGTATACGCATCGTAGGATTAGATGATGTTGGTATTATCCAAAAAATCACCAATATTGTTTCTGGTGATTTAAAAATTAATATGTCTTCTATGAGTATTGACACTAAAGAAGGGTTGTTTGATGGAAGTATTAGAGTGTTTGTGCATGATAGAGAAGAACTAGATATATTGTGTGATCGGTTGTCTAGGATACAAGATATTCATACGGTAGAGCGTATAGAACAAAAAAACGATTAAGCTATGAGTTATATATTACTAGAAAAGAAATTAAAAGAAATTGCTGATATTCAATATGCTATTGCCGTATTAAATTGGGATCAAGAAACTTATATGCCTATTAAAAGTAGTGCATCTCGTTCAAGACAAATAGCTACTTTAG
>Ga0114980_10000834_pt1 | contig 22034 bp, 19 predicted proteins | sample S_140806_EF_Meta_FD_87018 | JGI IMG/M metagenome (GOLD analysis project Ga0114980, IMG submission 87018) | Freshwater microbial communities from Lake Simoncouche, Canada to study carbon cycling - S_140806_EF_MetaG | ecosystem: Environmental > Aquatic > Freshwater > Lake | place: Lake...
CAAACTAACTTATCAACAATAAAATCAACCATGTCCTCAGTGACACGGACGTTTAGATAGTATGGGTATTCTTCAAATGGTGGAATATCCATATCTCTATTTCGATAATTAAATTTAAAACTCTCAGATCCTACTTGAAATAATTTTCCACCTAGAAAAAAGTTTCTTCTAAAACTTGTGCATGTTTGGTGGATAATTTCATCTACACAGATTCTAATGTTTTCATCCATACTACTAGTGCTGTAATATGGGATTCCAATTGAGGTTGCAACGCCCCGAGTCCAAGTATTAAAACTTTCTAAAAGTCTAGACTCAGTGGCTAAAGCATAATAAATTAAATTTGGAACATAAGATTCCCACAGCTCATTTATACTTGAACTTACATTAAATACATCTTGTCCTAAAACTGAATCAACAGCAACTTGGAGGGATTTTTTAGTTCCAACTTGTCTGTAAATATCAATTGCGTTAGCTATCTGCAATCTCCACCTATCAGGCTCTGATCCAAATAATCTCCAGCCTATGATCTCCGCTAATTTTGGTAGAAGCTCGTCTGGGCAAAGATTTATGTCATTCAATACTTCAAGCTTGTCCACGCTGTCGTTATAATCTGCAAAAGCAAACGAAAACGCTTTTACAAGATTTATGAAAGAACCAGTGTTTATTTTTTTATCTAACTTATAGCCGTTAATCAGATAATCATCTATCGCATCCTTCACTCTGGTATCCGACATATCGGTGAATAACGGAGAGTATAGAATGTCTACAAGAGTTAATAATTTATCTAATTGTTGAGTTCCACTTGTGTAAGCGTCTGGTGCAGCAGGAAGCTTGAAATCACTAGGAATTAAATCTAATGCTTGCCAAGTTGGTTTTGTATCATAATTTTTCCATAAGTATGTTGTAAGGCCCCTCATTGCATCATTTAATTGAATATTTCCACCGGGATATATTTTTTCAACTAGAAGATCATGGACAAACGATGAAGGGTTGTATGTCAGGGAATCACTTCTATTTAAGAAGTAGAGCCAGGACAAATTATTTATTAGATAATTATGATTTGCGCTAACGCTATTGTTACCTACAAAATCTAAAGTAGGAGAATTAGTTCTTATCCTAGGTAACAAAGTATTTCTTAAATAGTTTGAAAAATCTGAGCTTGTTTCAAAGTCTCTATACGAGGATCCTACTTTTAACAAAATTCTTCGCTCAAAATCATTACAGTCTAAATCCATTAGACCGTTTTGTTTAATGAAGAACTGGGAAATACCTTGTGGAGAATTTATTGAACTGAATACCGTCCCAGAAACTGCGCTAACATAAAGGATGGAACCTATATTATTAATTACGTCTAATTGTGTATTTATTATCTGATCAAATACATCTATCTGCTTTTGATTAAGAATTTCATCTTCTTCATAATAAATATATGGAACTACCTTTCGCAAAGCTTGATCAAAATTTGCTTTGTGGTAATTCCTATCTTTAACTAATTTAGATTTATTAGACATAAGATATATTTAATGTAAAATTGTTCAGTTGAATTATTTCATTAAATTCAACTTTAATCGACTCAGGCGCATTGTCAATCGTAGCGAATCTCACTTCATCAACCTCAAATATTTTATAGAGAAGTTCTTGAGGATTGTATTCTTTCCCGAAGTCATTATTGTCTGTATTGAAGTGTGCTAATATTTTTTGTGAAACTTTATTCTTTATTGTATTTTCAATTGTAGAATATTTATTATCAATTCTAAGTGTTATGATTAAATCAAGAGTTCTTATTAATCCGTCTACTACAACGACTTCATCGGTAAGCATTTTCTTATCTGAAATAGCTTCAGCAATTTGTCGTTTAAATTCTGGGGTAGCCTTTCTAAGCTGTATATTGTTTGATTTTTCCAAAACATAAATATCAATTATGTTTGCCGAAGAATAAGCTCTTCTTGTAACAGCAGTGGCTTTTCCTATTGACCCATAAGAACTCATGAATGAGTTGACGAATGATTTATAGTCTAATAGAGTGACTAATCGGTTAAGTGACCTAAACACCAAAGGACCATACTTCTTGGCATGTTCAGCGGTTTCAGCGTCAGAGCCTCCAGTTCCTTTTGAAGTATTCTCAATTGTCATTGCGTAAGTGACTGGGCTTGCTGCTGGAGTTGAATAGAACTGTGCATTAGCCTGAACATTGATAGCCCCTCGGATAATATTGCCGCGAGTGCCGCCACCAGTCCTGTATATTATTCTATAAGTGTCTCCAATAGCAGGAGATTTTCCAATGTTATTATCTCCAAAAACTATTGACGCTCCAAAATTATCATCTGCTAATGTTTGAAATACTTTGTCACCCTCACCTGAAGCATAGAAAATATTGTTTACTTGTCTGTAAACTCCGCTAGTCGAGGGTTGCCCCTCTATGAACGCTTGGACACTCCCCTCAATAATTGGGGAATTTGATAATTTTATTGATTTTAGGGCTTCAGTATCTGCAAAAGTCCCTTCCTCTATGGACAGTCCACCCTCTAAAAGAATTAAACTAGATACAACTGTATTGGAAGCTTTTTCAGAGTTGTATATTATTATATCTCCATTTAAATTTGATGAGTCTATGTCTCCATTTTGGGAGACTTTATACAATGTGAAATTTAATGGGTTTCCATCCTCTGGGGATGCCACAGAAAGAACCCTGCTCGCTGGAGGAATTCTTAAGAATGATGTGGCTCCCCATGATGGAGCTTGGGCGAGCGTTCCTTTGGCGTCTGCTGCGGCAGCTATTGGGCCTTTCATATTGATGCCAATTAATTGCAGAAGTCTTCTAACACTCTCTCTTGATCTTGCTGTTGACAGATAATTTTCATTCGCCAAATAATCAGACTTGTAAGACATCACATGACCCATGTATGCAACTAATTCTACAAGCATAATTCCTAAATCTGATTCTGCAAAGTAGTTGTATTCGAGAGGGTATACTGCTCTGATATATTCGATTAAAGAATTTCTTAAACTTAAGAAGTCTGATGCAGCAAAGTTTATTAATTTATCTTTGTCAGAGTCTTCTACTCTTACAAGTTTTAAAAAATCTGATTGAACTGTTCCTTTAAAAACCATTATCTTATCTCTACTTTAACTTCAAAACTTAAATTATTAGCTTCTTTTAGTGAGCATACTAATTTAATTAACAAAGCCTGTCCGCCATTTGACCCAGTGCCGCTCTCCAAGGGGAAGACCTGGAGTAGCAATATGTCTACGAAAGGTGCATACTTATATATAGATTGAGAGATTTCTCTTCTAATTTGGCTTAATAAAGCTTGATCCAGAGGCTCCATCAAGTAATTTTTTAAATTAGTTCCAAAATTAGGGAGCATAACCCTCTCCCCTCTCCTGGTTAGTAGCAATTGTTTTAAATTGGATCTAATTAATTCTACGTCAGACGCCTTTTTTAAGAACTTACCATCCTCTAAATTGCCAAATGGAAATTTTAAACCATAAATTTTGTCACTTTTTGATTTTACAGAGAAAGTGCTTTCTTTTACAACCTCTCTACCATAGTAATTTGTATTTTGATTTATTGGCATGATTTACCTCTAATCCTGGCAGGGGGTTGGGCCTAAGAGAGAAACGTCAATATTTTTAAAGAAATCTTTTTGAGTTTTATAATTACTCATAACTTCTTGATCAGATAAAGGTTTTGAATAGAATTTTAAACTTCCTAAATGACCATTAAGACCACTCTTAATACCCCCGTAAATTCCTCCCATGAAGTTTCCATATTGATACATTCCATCCGTATACCCACCCCCGACAATCCATGGAGTGAAATATCTATCAAGTCTTGGCCCATACTTTAGGGAATTTGGAGCGTTTGAATTTACTGTTGTAGAAGAGTATTGGAAGCTATTAGATTTTTTAAATGTCGGTATGTTTGGCATTTGGTATTTAGGTATTCCAAAAACGTAAGACATACTAGAGGTGGTTATTGGAACTCCATCTAAATAAAATTTCACTGTATCAGCTACTCTGTCAAAGGTTACTGCCATATGACAGAACTCATTTTCACATGAGGATATTGAAACTCCGCCCTTTACTTGAGTAACTTTTTGAATCATGGAATGATATCTAGCATCTTTTCCACACTGAATTCCATCAAACTGAGATCTGTTTATAAACCCTACTGAGGATGCGCTCAGAGATTGAGTCGGAGCTATAAAGAACACTGAAGATACAACAGGGTTGCTAGTTAGTGACGGACGCTTGTCTGCTGTAAGTCTCACATCTCTAGTGAATCCCATCATAAATCCTTTTACAGATTTGCTGTTATCATCCACAGAGAAAGCCTCGGTATTGCCCGTGGGAGTTCCGTCAAATCCAGTATTTTCATTAGATAGAACTAACCTAAACAAGCTAGACACTGGCCCGTCATTATATCCGCCACTTACACACATCAGGTTTGGCATATGAATCCAGAAATCTACAGTCGCCCCGTTTTGATTGTATAGCAGATCACTAAATTCTTTAATTCTTGGCAACTTTACATAGCTTCCAAGTGAACTTGTTTGAGTTGGGTTTGTTCTTGAATGTTTTGTTATACCCTCTAAGAAGGGGACCCCCAGTCCAACTTTAAATATTTGTTCCTGAGAATTTCCAACTAATTGAGCATAGTTTTTGTTAGATTGTGATGCTGCATTTCTAGTGGTAAAAGATGTTGAAGATGGATCTTCAATATTTGTATCCAAGAAATTATACATCGAGATAAGCGAATCAGTCGTTAAGAAGTTCTCAGCCTGAAGAACAACTGCATTAGTTGATGACACAGAGCTTCCGTCATAAATTATTGCTCCTCCAGCGACATCAGAAATTATCAAGTGCTCTATGGACGAGTCCTTTGAATTAACTTTTGAAACAATATAATTACTTTTGAGTTTTATTGGGGAGACAACTCCATCAATTTCAACTTGTGAGAAGGATAGTGCTTTTTGTTTCTGTAAATCTAGTGCTATATTCAAACCCGCCAAATATGAGAAATCGTTTACTGGTATCTCCCCTGGCTTGAATATTTTTATATTTGAATAAGTGTCTGGCATCTTTACCGCGAGTTCTATCTGTTTCTTTCGTTTATTTATTTTATTTTGGAAGATAGTATTCTCTGACATCAATGCTTGCTTCTGATTAAATATGACTGACTCAGGAGCGGAGTCTGATTCCAACTCATTTATTTGAGAAGACAAATCATAAATTCTTTTGTTCTTATTGTTTATTAATTCTTGAAGGAATCCATCCTTGTCATAATAATTTTTTAAGAAAGAGGAGTCATCAATGATTTTGGGGTCAAGTAAGGTATTAACATAAAGCTTTAAATCCTCTGTAGAGAAAGCTGTTCCCCTTCCACCCTCGTTAGCATCCTGAGAAAATTTCCACCTATCACTAATTTTAATTTGATTAGATTTTTCGAATACGTAAGTTAAAGCTGGGATTATTCCACTGGATTGTGAATCGAAGTAAACACCATCATTTGATAGAATGAATTGCCCCTGGATGGCTCTAGGAGGCCCGTAGACGAGCCTGAAGATCTCAGTGGGTTCAGCAGGGGGTAGGCAATTTGAAGCAAGCCCAGTGCCCGACAGGTAGGAGAAAGCCTCACAGGCGAACGCTGGCTCGGGCTCTGATCCATCTGCTCTGGAAGATATAATATCAGTTATGTTATTAATTTGATTCGTGAAGGCATTGTAGGCATCAATCGCCTGCTTTAATGCCCGCATCTGAAGCATATACTCAGTATTTATAAAATCTGCATATGCCGTGGGATCCAAGTTAGATACTTGATCTGCGGTGGCACCCTGCTTACCCTTAAGATAATCTTTAAACTGTTTAATACAGTCTAAAATTTGATCTATTTGTTCTTTAATTGCTAAATAATTAGCATATAATCCAGCACCAATCCCTGCAACTGCATTAATAAATGCTCCAAGGGATCCCAGCATCGAGGTAAAGTTAGACTCGTAGCCCATCTTGGACGAATTAGATACGAACCTCAAGGTTCCGTCTTCGCTATCCCATTCTATTATGCCCAAAACATTTCTTATTTGAGACATAATACCTTTTACCACTCCATCTGCCATGGATTGTCCGTTTTCCATCTCCCCAAGAACTCCAAACAGAGTTTCCGTGGGTAATAGGGCTAAAACATCTCTGCCCAAATCCATCATACATTTTGGGACACCAAACACTGTCCCAACAGCACCTAGGGTATCTTCCCCCTGGCCTACCAAAGTTAAATATGTTTTTACGTCAAAAGCTGCCATGATTTAATACTATTTAGGGTTGCTTGTCCAAAGCATAGAATCCAACCTCAGGTATAATTGGAAGTGGTGGGGTTGAGGGCACTACGGGTTCTGCTGGTCTGGTGGACGGAGCATACACAGGGTAGTCCCCGGCATATTGATTTATGTTGGAATTAATAGTTCCAAGGGTAAACAAAGGACCTTGAACTAAGACTTGTTCAGACGATTGAATAGTCACTGGGTTTACAGAATTTAAATTCATTAAATTTGAAGATTTTAAGTTTACAGAATTTATTGACTCTAAATTAACTGAGTTATTTGCATTTAAGTTTATTCTTCCGCCTGCATACAAATTTATATCCTCGGAAGCTTGCATATTTATAGACCCGCCATCTGTCTGTATTATTGCGACTGGTAGAAACAGCGTTACTGGATCGCCTCTGGACACGCTTTGGGTTACAACCGAACCTTTATAGGGGCATTTAATTGGGATAAGTTTTGGGGCGTCCGCGCCTCCAACATTTATCAAGGCGATAGTATCCCCACTATTAACTTGCTGAAATTGGGTTACTAGCCAGCTATCAAATGTAGCTGTGGAGTTAGGAAGGTTAGTTAGTTCATTATTGCCTAAGGATTGAACAACAACTGGTTTGAACGTGCTTACAGAGGCAATGTTTATTTTTCCTTCAGAATAAATTGTTATTCCATCACTTCCAGACTTTAATTGAATGACTCCCTGGGGAGTGGATATTAAAACCCTTCCAGCTTGACCCGTTATAACATTTGGCAGCTCTTCAGTGTAAATATTAATATCTTTAAATTTTGTAACAAGATTAAGATTTCCTGCGGGTATAGGATTAAAAGCCCCAAAAGGAGTGTCAATTTCACTTCCACCTTTCATTCCGCTAGATGAATTTTTTATAGTTATATCTCTGCCGTCTATCAAGTCTACTCTATATTCACCTTGAACCGTAGTATTTCTTATTGAATTTAATGTTCTTATATCAATGCATCTCTCTTCTAAAGTTTGAGTTTTAGATGCTGTGATAATAATTCCTTCTTGGTTTCTATTTTTTAATGAAACTTGATCTCTTGATGGAGTATCCCCGAGTTCCAACCTGTGTCCCATTGTGGTTTCTAACACCACAGATTTTACTAGTGGTTTGCGAGTTCCGCCTAGATAATTGTTAACTTTTAACCCAGCTCCATCACTGTTTGTAAATGAAACAACTGAAGGGGCACCGGAGTCGTTGTAAGCTCTTTTATTGCCAACTATTGGAGCATCAAATTTTACATCAGTGTTCTCAACAAATTTTGGTTTTCCGACGATTGTCCCCATGTAAAAGTATTCCCCTAGGGACTCATCATACATTACAAGAACTTCTGCACCTTTGACCGGAGGTGTTAGCACACCACCTCTGAAAGGATCAAAAAATGGACTCACATAAGTCACTGGGACACTTGTTGGAATTCCCCTCTCTAGAAGATTCACCAAAAATGCTCCTGATTCACTGGAGTCAATTACTCCATCTACTATCCCTTTATAGAATTTCATTCAAGCTCCCTAATTTTGTATTCAACATTTACAGCAGTATCATATCTTCTGGGTCTTGGTCCATCGTCTGAAGTTCCAAACTTGTTAAGTAAGAATTCGGAGTAACATTCAGAAGTTGAGATAATATGTCTAAAACCAGTTATCATGTATTCACCTGAAAAGAAATCAAAAGTATCCACTGGAGTTGTTCCTATAACCGAGTTTCTTTTTGATAAAAATACACATTTTTTACTCATGGTATCAAAATTTGATAAGTAGAAAAAAGGTAAAGTTTTTATGCTTATTTCAACTGCTAATCTTTTAGAATATTCGTAAGCTCTAGCTAAAATAGACGATTCACCTGGGGTGTATAGCCCTGGTGTCAATAACAGTGCAGAGTCAGTTTCGTTATCTACTCTATTAAATAAAATAATTAATTTAGATAATAAAGAGAGATCTGCTGGTTGTAACTTATAAGTTTGATTTATTAAAAATCTTATGTTCAATTCTACTAAAGATATCTCTTCTTTTGAACTTTGATTTATTACTAACCCTTTCATTAATTCATTTGTTTTGTTATATGCAAACTCACCAAGTGCTTTTTCTTTATCATAAAATCCAAATATTTTAGATACTTGTCTAAAAATTTCGTTGCGATCAAATGTTTTTTTAGCCTGTATTCTGGTATTTTCGTCCTTAGAGCCTATTAATTCTGTGGTGACTATATCCTCAGAAGTTAATTTAGATTCAGAATCTATTTGAAGATTTTTTAAATCTTCAAAAGCTTTTTGATATATCTTTTTAGCTGAAATTAAAGGGTTTAATTTTTTAAAATCTTCAATTTTCTCTGGGTCTAGGCCAGCACTTAGTAACAACTTATTTTTTTGGTCATCGTTTAGTTGTGAATATAGATATTTTAATCTGTTATCTCTTACAGTTTGATTTATTACAGTTCCATAGTTTTCAGAATTTTTTAATGAAAATGACAAAACATTTGAATTTCTAAAGTTATTTATAAAAATAGGTTTTCCTTTGATCTGTGATTTTCTTTCTATCTCACTTAAAGCTTTTCTGGTGTCTTCATTCCCTAACGACAAATCATCCAAAAATAAACTCTCCCCGAAAGATGATCCTATTTTATTTTTCCCGAACACAGATAATACAAAATTTTTGTATTCATCTTTTTCTGTTATTTTTAAATTATCAAGTTCGTTAAATTTATAACCTATATCATTTGCTTCTTGAATAAATCTTCCACCATAAAGATAATGTAGTATTAAACCTCTATCTCCAATAATCAAACAAGGAATTTCTTCGTTTTCTATTAAATTAAATTTCTTAAAAACTTTTAACCATTTTATATTTGTTTCAAATGACATTGAGGGTGGAACGCTACCTTCAAAAAACATATTTATACCATCAAAAACTTCAATAATCGACTGTCGGGTGTCCAGAACGAACCTTCCTTGGAGATCTTTATTGTTTCTATCAATACTAGATCTCATAACTAACTTTTTAGAGTATGGTGCATCATTACCTTCTGAATTATTTAACAAATTTAACCTTGTCTCTATAAGCTCTAATTCAGAATTTAACTCATCTATTTCATTAGAATAACTTTCTCTTTCTGATAAAGGTAAATTTTCTATATAATTAAGTTGACTATTTATTTCTTGGATTCTTTTTTGAGATTCTAATTTTTCTTTTGAATTTCTTGAATTTTGATCAGATACAAATTTTTCATAATCTCGTCTATCCGCTTCTTTTTCGTTTGAAATATCTGCATTAGAGAGTTTGGATTGTTGAGTTGGAATATTGGTTGGTGTATAATTAAAACTTACAGATTTAAATATTTTAGCGTAATAATCAGTTAAATCGCCAAAAAAAACAGTTCCTAGAGGATTTCTAGTTTGATCCTCATTTACTAAGTTAAGATAAAGTTTGTCTATATCAGGAATGCAAATTATTACATTACCCTTTGGTGTAGATACGGCTTTTGCAGCAAATCCAGTCATCACATCTTTTAAATTTTTAGAAACTTCATTTGGCGTTGTAACAAAAATATCTTCTGACATCTCCATAGAAGCAAAAGGGATATTAAAAATATCATTTGAATTAGGATCTGAATTATCTTTTTCTGGTATGAGTGAGAAGAACGCGTTTGGAATCGGTTGAAATTTATAAACGTAATTTCTAACTCCGTTCGAAGCTACGTCTATTGATGCCTCAACTAGTGTGCAGCATTTAGGGTCAGCCCAATTTGATAAATCATCTCCAATCCCATAACTTATATAAACTCTTATGTTGCCATGAGCATAAGTTTGCATGTAATTGTTGAAGTCTTTCGCGGGGAGATTGTCAGCAAAAAATTTCTCTAGCTTAGTTGATATTGTTTTATTTAAAAAATTATCTGAAAATATCGAGGATTCAAAATTTCCATCAACATCTAGTATTTTTAAAGTAATCAAAAGATCGGATTGACCAAAGTTGTGACTGTGTTCCAAACCATAAATATACTTATTTTGTTCTCCTACAAACATTAAAGTATCTTCTAAATCTTTTGATTTTATGTCTTGTAAACTTCTGCCAGACATAAATTTTAGCATTGATCCGTAATTTCTAGTTATTACGACATTTGGAGTAAATATTGGATTTAATGTTGAGGGCATACTAGATCTTCGGCAATAAAATTCTATCGTTCACATTCAAATCTTGAAATGGATCTTTAATATTATTAAGCATCATAATCATCCAATCTTTACTTACTGTATCATAGAATAAATTAGATATTAGGTCAGGTCTATTTTCATATCCAGCAGGAATAAATCCAATTTCGACATCGCCTAGTTTTAAACTGTCCAAGTAATCAGTTACCTTAGAATGAAGGGAAGTAACAATTTTCTTACCTTTGTGAGTAACTTCATAATAATCAATAGAATGGTGATTTAAATAGTTCATGATAAATCCTATAAACTTTCTTTCATGTTTTCCATAATTGTTTCGTATTCAACTAATCCATCTGTATCTTTTCTTACAATTCTTAATATTTGATTGTGTGGATCTAAAGTTCCTTTACCAAGCATAATTGATTCCCATCCTGTAAGATTATCTCCCTTAGCTTCATCGAATGGAACAAATTTATCAAAATCGCCCACTCGCACCTCAGACAAATTCATACTAATTTCAACTTGTCTTGGAGCCAAAGATAGTAGTTCATATCCAGCGTTATTAACTATTCTAACCGAATAGTTAGTGCAGACACATGGGATATTGTTATACATCGTTCCATGATTTAGATAAACAGTTGGTGGACCATATTGAGTTTTTTCAGAATTGTTTAGAACCGAGGACCTTATCACGTTTATCCACATCATTAAGTAATTAACAGCTTGTTCAGAAGTAACATCAGGAAATCCACTTCTTTTTAAATCTCCATCAAATAAGTTTCCTAAAAACCAACGAGTATTTAATGCTTCTGTCAACCCTTGAAAAAAAGACCCTAGAGAACCCCGTGCTCTTGCATCAGCCCCATCTCGGAACGAAGCATCTATCATATACATGTCTTTTTTCCCCTCTTTATAGTAGTTGAACCTTCCTTGCTTTTGATATGTCACAGCGTTTGCAACATCTTCTGTTTTTCCTCTTCTAAAAAATTTAAATCTTTCTTCCGAAGAATTCATTCCCATAATAATTTTTCTAAAATTATCTGAGAACATATCACTTAGGCCCACAGTGTGAATGTAATCAATTATGTTTGGTAAAGTAATATTAAACCTTAAATTTAACTCTCTAGATTTTGTTCCCAAATAAGCAAACAGAGTTCCATTTCTCCCTATCAAATCATAGCTAGCTAAATTAGGTCTTTGAGACTCACTAACTTCTATGTTCTCCATAAAAGGAAGGTAAAACTCAATAGATTCTTTTGCTGATGGATACTTAAAATAGAGATAAGATCTCTCAGCTAGTTTTCTTGATCTTACAATGTTTCTATATTCTTTTCCCATAATTGATTACCTTATATTGATCCACCAATTCTTCTTTCAGGTATCCTGCTTGCTGGAGAATTGTTTGGTGAGTTCCAATCATTCTGCTGCTTTGTCAATCTTAAAAGTTCCCGTTGAGTATTAAGCATTTCTCTCTGTATATAACCCTGATTTGTGTTTGTTACTATATTTATCAATTGAGAGAATATTTGATTAGACAAACTAGATTTTTGTTTGTCCATTGGATCTGGAGTTTTATTATTTATATCCTTAATATCGCTAGCCATACCGTCCAAGCCGTATGCTAGCCCGATAATAGTGGATATTGCAGCGGTTATAATTCCCAGAGGTCCAAAGCTAAGTCTAGATGCAAAAGCAAAAGACCTAACATCAATGCCAAATTTAGTGGCAGCTACATTAAATAATCTAGTTGACATTTGGTATGTGAATTGTAGTGCAGACCAAATTCTAGTTATAGAAAGATAAGTAGCAGCTACTCCTGCAAACAATGCCAAGGCTTGGGATAATTGCTTCACCACAGGCCAATTTATAACTGCCATTAAAGCTTGACCCAGTAAATTCATTGGAGTTGCAAATATATTGGCTAGCTGAGAGAAGCCCATCATTGAATTGCTTAAGTCATTTATAGGGTTCTTCGCATCTTCTAGAGCTTTTGCTAATTGAGGGAATATCAAAGCTGATTGCCCGCCATAGGGCTGTAACAACTTCTCAAATATTCTAGAAGACATTACATCAGTTCCAAGACCACCTTGTAACCCCTGAACAGATTGAGCAGCAATCTTAACCATCTGCTCCACAATTGCTTTTTGTTTCGCTGGGTCAGTCTCCGCTGCAAGTCTTTCCTGATATCCATCTGCTATATTTAAAAGCTGTAATTGAGCATAAGAAGCCTTGCTAAAAAATTGAGCAGCTTGATTGATAAGCTCTGTCCCTCTGCCACCCAACGTAGCTCCAAGGGCACCAAATCCCCCAGCTATTCCAGCACCCGCGCCTAACTGAGATTGAATTTGTAAGTTTTTCGAAAGGTCAGCAGTCAGCCTTAGTATTTCATCTTGTCTTGTGCCATATGTTCTTGAGAAATTAGCTAGGTTAACAGCCAAATTTTGAGCTTCCCTTTGGTTTAACATCAAGTAGGAAGTGTTGGCACCTAAAAATTTTATTAAAGATTCTGTGCTTTGACCAGTAACCTTCATCCTAGCTAAAAGTCCCAGGGTTGATCTGTCTAACTTCTCAACGCCCTTTTCTCTTAGAGCTATGACTTGTGCCGTCATCTCATTAATGTCTGCTCCTAAACTTACGCTGGCGGCTACTTGATCAACTGATATTGTTTGTATTAAGCTTTTTTCTGTTGCGAATGATCTATTTTGTAGATCAGACATCTTCTTCATTACGCTGCTAAGTCCCTTTATAGCTTCTAACCCGTTCTTTATAATTGGGACTTTAGTAAACTTTTCAAATTCTTTGCTAAATCTTTCTTGCTGCCTTAAGTATCTGTTTATCGGTTGCCGATTGAAAAAGGTGTTCATCGACTCAAACTGGCTAGTCAGCAGCCCAAGTTCAGTTGCTAGTTGTGAAAAGTTAGTCATTTAATGCTTCTCTTAGAAATTTTCTGAGCGTCAGGTTTTCGTGCGTTTAAATTAAAAACCGATGACATCTTCCTGGTGTTAAAAGTTTTGTAATTGCTCTTTCCAAAAATAGAATTCATAGTATTTTTAAGTCTATTGTAAGTAGATCTTCTTTTCTTATAAAATGAATTAAAAATCATTATTAACCCAGGCAAGGTTTCTCTGTCAGTTAGGTCATACCCACAGATTAGATAGTTACCTCTGTTGGACATAAACTTACCCTCTGGAGCGGCTTTCGTGGATACAACTAAAAACTTCCTAGAACTAAAAAGATTTCTCTCGTAGGAAAAAGTTACTAGATCTCCTGGGACCAAAGACTGAGGGGACACAGCAACTAACTCTAACTTATCAGCTCCAATGGAATCTAACGCAGCCTCCCGATACGTCGAAGGCAGTTGTAATTTTTTTATTATTTTTCCAAAAACCATGGATTTTATTGAAAAATTAAAATTTTTCTCCTTTAATATATATTATAACTCCTGTTAATAACAGGAATAAGTAAGTGTTTATGAGTAATATAGATGAAGATATAGTAGATTTTTTAGATTTAATTAATTTCACTCTAAGTGATGAGTTTTTGAATAAGTGGAGATACAGATTTAGTGTAAAGTTTTTAAAGGAATTTCAAACAAAAGTTATTAAGTCTCTTAAAGATCGAAAGCCACTTAAGCTAGAATCTCTGTATAAACACTTGTCAAAGAAGTGTGGTTACTCACCAGAACAAGTTAAGAACTTCTTTGAAGCGATAGATATTAATATTTATCATCCGCTAGTTTTAGGCAAGGTTTCTTCTTTAGCCTTGAGTTGAGCCGTCTGCTCCTCGATCCTCTGCTGAATTGAGCACTGGTCGTTAAACAGCGGGCACATTGGCTTATACTCACACCAGTCACAGAACTGGTTCTGCATAGCTGGGAATTCGTCCTTCTTCTTCTTACGGATCTTCCAGACCTTGGAGATTTCCTTCTCTCTCCAGGAGTTAACTGCCCCTTGCGTGAACTTAACTGATACTAAACTATCGGTTAAAGGGTAGTAGTGAGCGCAGTAGATCTCACTCAGTGGAATTTTAAACTCTTGGCTGACGGCAAAAGCGTAGCCCATAAGCTGCTTATCCCTGCCAAGCTCGACTCTGGACTTTTCCTTCTTGGAAGTCTTGTAGTCAATAATTAGCATGCCCCCGTTGAGTCCTCGCACGATACGGTCTATAAACCCGTTGTATTTAATACCTTCCGCGAGATTCACGGAAAATTCGTGTTCGACAGCTACGGTTTCCCCCAGCCCCTTGTTAAACTTTAAAAAGTTATCGAGGCATTGGTGGATGCGTTCTTTGTATACAAATGGAACCTTGTAGTCTTTTTTAATGTTTTCTGCAATTTTCTCTAGTTGCGAGATATGATTCTCGGTGTAGCCTAACTCAAAGATACGGTGAATATATGTTCCGAAGTCCAAAGCGTCCTCGTTTTTTGATGGAAACCCTGGGAGCTTCCTGATATATCTATACTCATACTTGAGTAGACACTGATCTATAATATCGGATTTTGAATTACTTAGTCGGTCGATAAACATGATTACCTCAAATTACATTAGAGCCTACCTGCTGGAAAAGTTCAACGGTAAATACAGAATATTAAGTGGCGGACGCGAGATGGTCATCCCTTCAATATTTATGGATCGTGACCCCAAGCGGCACATGTCTATTAATTTAGACACCGGACTTTGGCAGTGCTTTAAGTCCCAGAAGAAAGGTAACTTCATCCAGTTATACTCAGAGTTGGAGCACCTGACGTATAAACAAGCCTACTCTAAGTTTTTAATAGACGAGTTCTTTGCCGAGGAAAAAGAAGAGCCAAAGCAAGAGCCAGTTAAAGTTTTAATTGAAGACGAGTTTAAGAACTTCTCTAAGGTTGACGCATTCAGCTTTGATGTGGAGCTTAACTCTTTGGCAGCGATGACCCTGGTTCGAAGAGGCGTCCTCAATCAGGGACCATTCTACTACGCGCATACGGGCCCCTACATGGGCCGATTGGTCATCCCCTACCTGCATGAGGGTCGCACCATTTTCTTCCAAGCACGGGCCTTATACGCCGACCAGGAGCCAAAGTATTTGAACTTCCGTGGAGTGAAGGCATCCGCAATCCTGTATCCATTCAATTATGAATCAGAAGAGCCCCTCTATATTTGTGAAGGCGTATTCGATGCAATGTCCATTAAGGCTCTTGGCTACAATGCAACCACCACGATATCCTGCCATGTATCTAAGGAGCAGATTGGACAACTCAAGTTTTACAAGGGACCAATCGTAGTGGCTTACGACAGTGACGCGGCTGGGCTAAAGGGCTTGCGTAACTTTGAGATCTTTAGACGCAGAAACCGCATGCCAAAGATTCACTACACTCTGCCACCCAAGAGGTTCAAGGATTGGAATGAGGCTTACTGCCAAGATGTTGATGCTGTCCATTATGCCTGTAAAAATTATCAAGTATTTAATCTCAACGAATGGGATACTATGACAGCGTTAGATACATCGGGTCTGATATAAGTGTTTCTCCAAACACGCTATACTTAGCCCGAATAGCATACACACCTTGAATTGAGCCGAAGTTGCCTGCGGCTAATTGAGCGTGGGTTTTCAGTTGAGTGGTGTCCCAGGGCAATACCATAACATTGTCTGACGTTACAGTGATTAGAGATGATGTGTCAGAGAATGACGATACTGTCACCCTTGAGGGTAGATTGGCAGCTTCGTTAATTTTTTGAATTTCTACCGCGCCACTGGTGATGACGTTTTCTCTCAGTAGGTTCTTTATTGAATCATCAATATCTCTATTTTCTACGTGAACATCCGTGGCTATCTTCAAATCAATTTTTGAATCTAATGTTACTTTGCTGTTTACCAATCTGCTCTTTAGTTTAAGCATCAAGGGTTGAGTTATTACTGTAAACCCTCCCTTGCGAAGGCTGAATTCATTTACAACAGTCTGGGGTAGCGAGCCAGCAACCCATTTAATAGTCCAAACGTCAATGTAATCCCCAGTCGCTGAAGCATTATTGGATATTACTTTGCTTCCTCCATCCAGGTTAATGACCCCGACAGAGTTTACAGTCCCATCTAAAACTACCACATACTTGCCAACACCAGTTCTAAATATGCCACTTGTGGTGTTCACAGTGCCAGCATAGTTTGAAACATTGAAAGAACTATTTGATGTTAATGTTGATGAATTGCAGAAATTCATCAACATAGATCCACTAACATTGGCTGTATCAATAAGCTGAGTATCCGAATCCAATACGGAGCTTGGATATAAATTAGAATTTCTAGAAAATACAGTTACAGCACTGATCTCGTAAGGGTCCATAAATTGACCATCCGAGATAAAAAATGCCTGCAATCCGACCTTGGATAAGACCACAGGTCTGTTGTGCCTGTCACTAATATTTATGTTGTTCAACTGCATCTTTCTGAGCCTTCAAATCGTCGGAATATAACTTTAAAAAGACCGCCCTTTCCAGTTTGGTCATTTGTTTAACGTCTTGATAAGTAAAACTACATTTACTTACCAATATGTAGGCTTCAAGCAGTAATGATTCTAAATTTAATTCAGATATCAGGTCACTGAAAAAAAATTTTCGTTTATTGGGACCTCCACCTTGCTTTCCCTGGAGCAGAATCCACAATCAAACAAAAATTTTGGATTTAAACCTAAATCCGTTCGCATTATTTGGGATATTATATATTTAACATCCATAATGTGCATCTTAGGGATTGCTTTGGAAACAAACACTGGGTCAGTTATCCCATTTAATTCAGTAACAAATCTCCAGAGATTAGTGTAGGTCTGGTCGGACGATGAGATGTAATCCTCGTCTGATACTCTAGGGAATCTAACCTTTGCGGTCTTATTTAGTTTTGGTAAGGTTATTTCTCTTGGGTCTACTACATCATGGGGAATATAATTAACTAAAAGATTACTTAAATTAATTTTAATTTCACTTTTAGATTGACAGTGAGGGCATATGACCTCCGCAGGATATTCTGCCCCGTAAGATATCTCCCTTATTTTTAATAGTAAAAATAACTTGTCTATTAGCAATAACGAGTTGACATCAGCCCCTTTAACACATTTAGTTAAAATTAAATTAATGGGGTTTAAATTATTTTTAGCACTAGAAGCCAGTTGCTTTTCATCTTCAAATTTAATTGAAGTGATGGTTACCTCAGGGGCCTTATTATTATAAAATCTTCCCTCTGATGGTAATCTAACAATGACATCCGTTTCCGCAGGTATTTCCCCAAATAGCTGCTCTAATCTTGAATCTCTTTGATCTGCAAACTTATCTAAATTTGACATAATTGTTTCCTACTAACTATTATAGTAGGGATGAAAATTAGATCAGGCATTATAGACTCGATAATAGAAACAGATAACTCAAATATTATAAAAGTTTTATCTGATAAGTGGGCGTTCCATGTGAATGGCTACCAATACACGCCCACCTACAAGAGGGGGCACTGGGACGGGAAGAAGCGGTTCGTATCGGCTGCTGGAAAGTTCAAGACGGGGATGCTGGCAAACATCCTACGGGACTTAAATCAAGTCGGATGCACCCCAGAAGTCATTAGAGAGCATGGAGATGGTCCTAAGCTAATTTTCAAACGCAATATCAAGGAGTTCAAGCTCCATGATTATCAGCAAGAAGCTATCAGCAACGCACTGGTCGCTGAGAGAGCCATAATCAAGTCACCTACGGGATCAGGTAAAACTTTAATTATGGCAGCAACCCTAACTGCTTTCCCAAAGGCTAAGATTACAATCCTGTTTGATGAGAGAAGCATTCTAACTCAGACATATGAATACCTCACGCGCAAGTGCGGATTCAAGGATGTTGGAATAAACTTAGGTGGAGACTTCAAAGATGGGCGTATCATGCTCTCAACTGTGCAGAGTATTGATAAGATCCTAGACAGTCATCTAAACCAATCAGAAGTGTTGATGGTAGACGAAGTTCACAAGTTCTGCCGGGGGGAGATGACCGTTGCAGCCATCCAGAGCTTCCCCAATGCCCGCTACCGCTTCGGATTCACAGCCACCATGCCAGATGACCGGATCGGGGAATTGACGCTTGTAGGGGCCTTTGGTGACGTCATAGAGACTAAATCAACTCAGGAGCTAATCGCTGAGGACAAGCTGGCGAAGCCCATAATACAGATGTTGGAGTATGAGGATGAGATATCAGAGCAGGATTTGGACAGCGATTACGCTACTATCTACGAGAAGTTTATTATCACCTCCGAAAAGAGAAACGGAATCATTTTCAGTTTGGCTGCAAAGATTGCTGAAGCCAATCCAGAAGCTAAAGTTTGTATTCTCGTCAAGAATCTTGAGCATCTTCAGACGCTGAGGAATGCCATACCTAATTCATTCACGCTAGAAGGCATCAATACCATTCACGAACGTAAGCAGGCGATTAAAGATTTCCTTGAATGTGATAGTGCAGCCTTCCTAATCGGAACTAAAGTATTGCAGACTGGCATTAACATTGAAGAGATCACCCACCTAGTTAACGCTAGAGGTTTGAAAGATAAGATCCCAACTTTACAGGGTCTAGGCAGAGGAATGAGAAAATCTGTTGGAAAAACCTCTGTGATGGTATATGATTTCTTTGATCACATCCCTTACTTGAGGGAGCATTCAAAAGCCAGAATTAGACACTATGAGGACGAGGGACATGAAGTCTCTCGGATAAAACTATGAAGAGAGCCGAAGACGTATTAGACAGCCTTTACAACTTTACTGAATCACAGAAGATGAAGCTTGAAGCATTAGCTGCACAGATTAACAGTATTAAGGATACCAAGATTAGCAAGGATACTTATGATACGCTAACTAACGTATTTCAAGAAGTCCACATGCTTCGGGATAATGTTACGATTAGGTTGTTGGCTAGTATGAAACGTGGGGATATGCTCTAGAACTCGCATGTAATAATTATTACGCCTGCGCCTCCGCTTCCCCCAGCACCAGAACCTATTGCGGTAGTGCCAGAACCTCCCCCACCTCCCCCACTACCAAAGCCTCCGTCAGCCCCAGCCCCTGCCGAACCAGCGGTAGCTGCTCCCCCACCGGACCCCCCTGAGGATACTAAAGGAAGAAAATTACTTATACTTTCATAGTTATTTATAAAATTATTACCGTAATTTATCCCGTTAGTTCCTGGCAATCCAGCAGCCCCGCCAGCTATGCTCCCCCATACAGTTTGCCACATTCCCCCAGTGTTCACAGTTCCGCCCGCGAATGCTGTTGTTGTGCTTTTCCCACCTCCTGCTGCACCCCCACATGCCATACAGTGGGAAGCTGCTCCAGTGGCTATAGCAGTTGAATTTCCCCCTGCTGCTCCTGTTGATCCTGCTGCACCACCTCCCCCTGCGTAGGATGCACATATACCTAAAAAAGATATTGGACTTGTCGCCCCAGTAGATGCAGCACCACCACCTCCAGCGGCACCCGCAGCGGTTCCTAGAGAGCCCCCGTTTGCAAGAACCACTCTATTGCTTGCAGTGTATGCACTGTCTGGATAGAATAATACATAACTAGCCGCACCGTTAGTCCCGTTACCATTTCCTGTGCCGCCAGGACCGCCATTCCCAGGTTGAACATATAATATATCTGGGAGTAATGCGGCTGGGATACTTGCTACAGTCAAAGCTCCTGCCCCTCCCCCCCCCCCCCCTATTCTATTAGCAGTGTTATCCCCCGCAGTGTTTTTACCGACTCTACGGCCACCACCGAGAGCTAAAATAAATATATTTTTAACTCCTTTAGGTTTTTGCCAAGTATAAAATGCAGTTGCGATTGTTGCTGCCCCAGGAAATCCAGTATAAATTCTAGTTGTTCTATCGGCCCCAAAGCAGCAGATTCCTTGATAATTTTGTAATACCATTTTAAAAGTTACTAATTATAATGACAAATCCAGGGCCGCCTGCACCACCATTTCCACCAAATCCAGTTGTTCCTCCAGAGGCAGTCGATCTTGATCCTCCTCCCCCACCTCCGCACCCTAATCCTCCAGAACCACCATTTCCACCATTAAAAGTGCTTGTAGAGTTACCAGATCCACCTCCCCCACTACCACCAGTAAATAATAAAGGATATCTACTATTTATTATATCAATATTATTAAATATATTAATTCCATAATTTATACCCTCTACTCCGTTGCTTCCATTAGCATTTGTTCCTAATGCTCCTGCTGTTACGGTAGGCCAAGTTCCACCTGTAGTTATGGCACCCCCGGTAAATCCAGCAGCAGCACCCGCTCCTCCTCCACCAGCCCCTCCGCAAGCAATATTATTGCTAGTGCTAGCAATTGCGGTTATTGTTGTTCCTGCTGCTCCGTTTCCACCTCCGCCACCAGCTATCCCCGCGACAGGAAGTGCAAACCCTAAGTAAGCTAGTGGGCTAGTGGAACCAGTGCTCACCGCGCCAAGAGTTCCACCTGTAATACTCCCGTTTGCTCCTGCACCTCCACCGTTAGCAAGACATACAATATCAACAGCAGTAGGCACAGTAGCTGACAATGCATTTATGGTTACATAACTTGCTCCTCCCGCTGTAGCAGCAGTTCCAGTGCTTCCATTTCCGTTACCCACGCCACCAGTTCCACCCTGTCCAGGTTTAACGTATAAAATATCTGGTAATAGAATTGCTGGTATTATTGTTCTAATCAAAGCTCCTCCGCCTCCGCCAGCACCTCCAATAGTATTTGCATTTGCTGCCCAAGCACCACCACCTCCACCACCCCCACCCCCTTGAGTTAAAATTATAACTGATTTTACGCCTTTAGGCTTTTGCCAAACATTATAATTCCATGAGGTTGTAGCACTAGTGGAAACTTCACCAACATATACTTGAGTAAGTTGATTAGCGTTTGCAATAGAAGCGTAATTTTGATATGCCATTAATAATCACCAGCAACAGCAGTTACAAACCATCCAGCAGGAGTAAGATTTGCAGTGGATCCTAAAGATACATAAATTCTATATGTTGGTGGTAGCTGCAACATTAATGGAATTTCTATGTGAGGTGTAGCCGCAGCCGCCGTGCCATTCACTAAGGGCAAAGAATATTGCATATACAATGCATTAGCACTAGCGTTAGTGGGTGATGTGCCGTTGTTAATATGAATTCTTAATACTGATGCCGTTCCAGTGGATCCTCCTGCTTCACATACCAATTTTTGAATAAATGATCCATTAGATCCAGCAACATAAACTAATGTAGCGTTAGTGGTTCCGTCATAAGATGTAGTTCCTGTTCCGGTATTTACTGCTGAAACTGTGACCGTTCCGTTTACAGCAGCAGGCCATGTTATATCTGGCACGTTTGTAAAAATAGGACTTGTATTTGCTGGCATGATAATTCCTTAGAAAAATAATCCATTTGTTATTGCATTACTTAAACCTATTATACTAGGTCCAAGATTATAATAGTTAGTAGCACTAACTGAAGTTAAATTTATTGAAGATGATGGGGCCCAATTAGTTCCATTGCGAACGAGGACATCATTTACTTGAGGAGTTGTGGTTGCTACA
>Ga0114980_10000835_pt1 | contig 22031 bp, 19 predicted proteins | sample S_140806_EF_Meta_FD_87018 | JGI IMG/M metagenome (GOLD analysis project Ga0114980, IMG submission 87018) | Freshwater microbial communities from Lake Simoncouche, Canada to study carbon cycling - S_140806_EF_MetaG | ecosystem: Environmental > Aquatic > Freshwater > Lake | place: Lake...
AAATGGACGATCTAACAAGAAAATTAATGCGCATTGGGTTAGACAATATTTTTGGATTTGTAGATGCAGGTAAGCTCAACGAGTTATATGCTGGAACATTGTCAATATCTAATATGGTAACTATTGACATCGTAAAAGCAAATAAAGAGGCCCAAGTCATTGATATAAGAGGTATTGCTGAATTCAATAGTGGACATATTGAAGGTGCAAAAAATGTATTTATTGGTACTTTATTGCAAAACTTAGATCAAGTTCCAAAAGATAAGCCCGTAATCATGCATTGTCAAGGTGGGGATAGAGCTGCGATTGGTTATTCTTTACTGGTTAAAGAAGGCTATACCAATATTGCTAATTATAGTGGCGGTATCAATGAGTGGGTAAAAGAAGGACAGCCGATTGTGAGTTAGAGCGGCATAAATTAAAAAACGCCTCAACAATTTATAAGGTAATTTGTTATGATAGAATGAAGGGTGTAAAAAAACAAGATCTGCCAGAAAAAATTTGCAAAGCCTGTGGTCGTCCATTTAGTTGGCGAAAAAAATGGGAAAGGTGCTGGGATGAAGTGCAGTATTGTAGCGAAGGATGTAAAAAACAGAAGTCTAAAAAGTGATTCTAATTTAAGAATCCAATATAAATTGATAAAATCTTCTTGAATAGAAAATTAGATAGCGCGACTTTCAAGTCGCGCTATCTTTTTGAAATCTTATTACCACTCGTTTTTTGTCTACTACATTTAAATCTAATGACGTCCGTATTTCTTAATACAGCATGCTTAGTTTTTCTGGAAGCCATCCGCTTACGCCACATTCTAAAACTAGAGGGCTTTGAGTTGGAGCGCATGAATTCAATGACTTCTTTTTCACTCAATCCAAATTGAAATTGTATTGCTTCAAATGGGGTACGATCCTCCCAAGCCATTTCAATAATGCGGTCTCTATCTTTCTCGACCCATTCAGATTTTAATATAGGTTCTGCTGGTATATGCTTCATCTTTATCGTGGATGCTTTTTTATTTTAAATCTAGTAAAAATTTTTCAGCGTTGCTTAAATGATGCGCTCTTTTTTCTTCTGGCATCTTATCCCATGTACTTAAGAGCATTGCCCATCTTGGATTTTTTGCAAACACCACGCGTTGCTTGGATAAAAAGCGCCAAAATAAGCCATCCCATATGACCTGCCATTCACCTTTAGGAAAGTCGCCCATCTTCATTAAATAATTGGATCCGCAGATATAGGGCTTCGTGGTGATCATACCTCCATCGGCAAATTGAGACATACCATATACATTCGGTACCATCACCCAGTCATAAGCATCGATATACATTTCCATAAACCACTGATAGACTTCATCAGGCGCAATTTCACAGAGTAACATAAAATTACCCAAGACCATGAGCCTTTCAATATGATGATTATAACCTGACTCTAAGAGTTTTTTAATACTTATATCTATTGGGTCAATTCCTGTGGTACCGTTATAAAAAGATGGAGGCATTTTTTTAGTAAAGCCCCAAAAGTTTTTTGTTCTTTGTTGGCTACCAATTTTGCGATATGTTAATTGTACAAATTCTCTCCATCCAATGATTTGCCTAATAATTCCTTCGATACTATTAATAGGCGCTTTGGATTTTTGGTAAGCATCTAATAATGCGTTTAAAAATTCAGCAGGTTGAATCAAGCCCACATTGATTAATGGACTTAGGACACTATGAAATAAAGTTTTTTCTGCTACTACCATTGCATCCTCATATATACCAAACTGCTCTAGCTTTTCAGCAATGAATTGATCCATTGCCTTTTTTGCATCGGCATGCGTAACGGGATAATATAAATCTTTATTAACTGCTTTAAAAGGTGCATCCAATTTACCTGGATTATTTTTGAAATTTACTTTTACATATTGCTTAGCCTCTTCTATGTATTCGTTGGATTCGAAAAAATGAATAGCAGGTATAGGCGTATTCTTTGGAATTTTTTTTCTGTTCTCTGCATCAAAACTCCATTGTCCACCAACGGGACTTCCATCTGGCTCGATTAAAATTTTTCTTTGTTTACGTTGTTCAGTATAAAAACTCGTTTGAAAATAAGTTTTCTTATTGCCAAGTAGCTCCACACTTTCTGGCATATTATTTAAAAAATTAGGACTCGGCGTGTAGATTAATTCGATTCCAAATTGCTTGCTTGCCTTTTTTAATTGTCGATCTAGCAAGTAATCACATGGGTCATACAGTTTAATTTTTTGAATGCCTTTGGACTTAAGCATCTTGACCAAGGTAGCAATTGAAGTATTTGGGTCCCGCGCATCAATATAGTGACAGGGATACTTTTTTTGGGTAAGTTGTTGGGTATAGTATTTCATCGAAGCTCTATGAAACAATAGCTTTTGTTGATGAAATTGGTATTGAAGAAAAAATACATCAGATTCAATGATATAAAAATCACCGCCTCCAATACCTATTTCGGATTGGTCATAAAGTTGATGTGGGAATACGAGCTGAACCTGCATTCTTTTTAAACATTTTACAGTTAAAATTGTTCATTCATTACTACTAATAATACAATTTATGAATTTGACATATGCATCCATTCTAGAGCAGGTGAAAGCATATCAGCCAGGTAAATACCATGCCACTAGGAATTTTACCAATGGGGCAGTGACCAATTGGTCGCCCTATATCTCGAGGGGATTGCTGAGTCCTGTATTGGCGATGGAGGAGCTTAAAAACAAGTATCATCAACAGGAATGGATAGGGTTGATGCAACAAATGGCATGGCGGGAGTACTTCCAAAGAGTTTGGCAACAAAAAGGCGACTTGATTTTACAAGACCTAAAATCAGCCCAAGCAACAGTTATACTACAATCACTACCGAACCCAATCAGTGAAGGCAACACAGGAATTCAAGCGCTTGACAAAGCCATACACCATTTGTATGAACATGGCATGATGCATAATCATATAAGAATGTATATTTCAATGTTACATTCAAATATTTTTAAAGCAGCATGGTTGCCTGGTGCCAAATGGATGTATGCAAATTTATTAGACCATGATCCTGCAGCAAATTTTTTAAGTTGGCAATGGGTAGCAGGTACTTTTAGTAGTAAACAGTATATTGCCAATCAAGAAAACATCAATAAATATACTAATAGCAAACAACTAGGTACTTTTTTAGATAGGGAATACGAATATTTACAAACTTCTATTTTCGATCATTCGGATACAATTCAACCAAATCATTTAGTAAACTGGCCGGACCCACTAGATCAAGTATTTGATATTGATGCTAAAACTATTTTAAAATATATTGAACAAAAAAACATTGCGCATATTTTTGATAACAAAACTGTGTTACCTAATAAGCCTTTTTGTATTTACAATAGTTTTAATCTGGATCCATTATGGCATGCTGATGAAGAAGTAAATCGTATCTTATTACTAGAGCCAAATCATTTTGAACAATTTTCTGTTACAGAAAAAGTATTGCAATTTGTGATAGACTTAGCTATAACCAATATTCCAGGTATTCAAATTTTCATTGGTAATTTTGAAGTTCTATCTCAGTCTCTTCAAACTAATATCTATTTTAAAGAACACCCTACAACCCAGCATTATAAAGGTATTCAAGAATCAAGAGATTGGTTATTCCCAGAAGTCAATGGCTACTACCCAAGTTTTTTTGGGTATTGGAAAAAATGTGAACGCTATTTAAAATAAAAAAACGCTCCGAAATTTCGGAGCGTTTTTTTCGCTAAATCAATCCTTAAATCTAGTTAATTCAATAATTGAAAATTGACTTTTTATTTCTTACGTTCTACATCTTTATTTAACTCATCAATATCTACAGAACGTTCTGTGTTATCACCCATTAAATATTTAGAGAAATAGTCTGCAGTTCTCCAGAACCAATATTCATTCATATCTCCAAAGCCGTGTCTTTGCGTTGGAAGGATCAACATGTCAAAACGCTTATTGGCTTTAATCAATGCATTCACTACTCTTAAAGTATTGGCAGGATGCACATTGTTATCAATCTCCCCATGAATCAATAATAATTTTCCTTTTAAGTTTTTAGCTAGGTCTGGATTTTTATCAATCATATAACTGAAAGTCGTATCGCCTTTCTCAGAAATATTTTCTTTCACGCCGTGATGTTTTTCGCTCCACCATCTATTGTATACGCTATTGTCATGGTTGCCTGCGTTACTCACGGCTACTTTAAAGATATCTGGGTAAACCAATATCGCAGCAGTGCTCATGAATCCACCACCACTATGACCATGAATACCTGCTTTGTTTCTATCAATGAAAGTAAATCTATCTGCTAATTGTTCGATGGTCGCTTTTTTATCAGCAAGACCGTAGTCTCTTAAATTACCATAGCCATAATTATGATACCACTTGCTTCTTGCATAGTGACCTCCTCTATTACCCATTGTTACCACTACAAAACCTAATTGTGCTAATCGGTCAATACGATCCATGCCCTTACTAAAAGACTTATTTACTGACTCTGTTTGAGGGCCTGGGTAAACGTACTCTATAATTGGATATTTTTTAGTGCTATCAAAATCATAAGGCTTATACATTACGCCATACAAATCTGTGATACCATCATCTGCTTTAATCTTAAATGTTTCTGGAAATTTATAACCAGATGCCATTAGATTTCTTAAATCAGCAGTCTCTAAATCCATTAATTTTTTTCCGTCAGCGCTATGTAGGCTTGATACAGGAGTGGTGTTGACTCTAGAAGCGTTGTTTACAAAATAAGTATTGTTATCATTCACGCTAAAGCTATGATCAAAATTACCCGAGTTTAATAATTGCATGCCAGAACCATCTAAATTGATTTTGTATAAATGCATGTAGTAAGGATCTTCTTTACCACCACCATTCATTGACTCTTTTCCATTCGCAGAAAAATAAACCACTCTTTTAGCTTCATCCACGCCAATTATTTCTTCTACATGCCATGCTCCTTGTGTGATTTGATTTTTTAATTTTCCTTGGCCATCATATAAATATAAATGTGCCCATCCATCACGCTCACTCCATTCAACTAACTCTGCACCATTTTTAATTAATTCAGGCTTCTTAATTTCAATAGAAGTATTCAATTCTTCTGCCACCACTACTTTTACTTCACCAGTTATTGTATTCACTATGCATTGGTCGATCTTTTTTAAATCACGGCTTGTTCTTGCAAGGTATAATTGCTCGTTGGTTCCTAGCCAAATCATAGGCCTGAATTCATCATCTCTTGCATTTACAGCTGCAGACTTATTCCACATTGCAATGTCTTGATCTTTGTATAGAGATACATTAATTTCTTTATTGGTATAGTTCACCATGTCTACCAACATTAAATGATCTACTGGTGCATCTTTCTCGCCTGGCATCCAGTACTTATAAGTTTCCAATGTTGGTCTTGGATCTGCAATGCTATTGATCACCCATAAATCTTTTACTTTTCTGTTGTCTACTTTTACAATGGCAAACTGTTTACTATTTTCACTCCAATAACCACCTACGGGTTTTCTTTTGTTTTTATTTTTCTCTGCATCTACATTTGTTTCCCCACCTTCACTATGCCAACCAAAATTTTGGATACCATCTTTTGTAATGGCTGTTTCAACAATGGTACTATCGTCTTCATTCGCCAATGCTTTTTCATAATTGGCTTTGTCCATGTAGTAGAGATTGTAGTTACGACCAAAAACTACTTTAGATTGATCTGGTGCCATATTCGCCCAGTTTGGCTTTCTTTTAGGCTTAGTAAAACCAACTAGTTCATTTAGCTGTGCCGTATTCAAATTGTATTCAAAGTAAAATACTTTTTTAATTTTTTCAGCCTTTGCATCTTTTTTAGCACCTGGCTTATCTATTTCGAGGCTACTTTTTACTTCAAACTGAATCCAGTTCTCATCTTTAATAAACTTTAAAGAGTCAATCGGAAGATGTTGCGCATCAAATGGGTCTTTGATGATTCTTGTTAAAGATGCAGCTAGTTGATCTTTGTCAAACATGGCCTTCTTTTCATTTTTTACTGGGTCTACAATCATCCATTGTTTTCCTTCACTTGTTTCGTAGGTATACCAAAACTTGTTGGATTGTTTTAACCAATGAGGATCAACAGATAAGGAGAAAATCATCTTATCCAATTTCTTTGGAGAAAATCTTGCGGCTAGATCATAATTGGCTTTTTGTTGACCAAAAATGAACAGCGGTAAAGCAAGTAGTACTAAAAAAAGTTGTTTACGCATAGTTGTATTATTAAGTATAGAAAATTAACGCATTTTTTTGAATTATAACCTAATTTGTGATGAATACACTACCATGAAAAAAGCCATATTCACAATTTTATTTTTAGCTCCAATGATGTGCATCAATGGGTATGCTCAAACTACAAAGGCCTTTAAGCCCGCTGTATTTGCAGATGAAAATAGAAAGGCAAAACTACAAGCAGCAATGCCCCTTGTGGAAGATTTATATAAAGAATATGCAACAAAGCACCATTTCCCTGCTTATGCTTTTGCCATTGTATTAGACGGAGAATTGCTATTCAAAAAAGCAGCTGGATGGGCGAATATTGAAGATAAAATACCTGCAAATGACCAGACCATGTTCCGTATTGCGTCTATGTCTAAAAGCTTTACAACCATGGCGATCCTGCAATTAAGAGATGCTGGAAAATTAAAGCTAGACGATCCTATTGATCAATATATTCCTGCCATGAAAGGCCAAGTTTTGACCAAGGATGGTGCGCCTATCACCATCCGTCATTTGATGTCCCATCAGGCTGGCTTCCCCGAAGACAATCCATGGGGAGATAGACAATTGGATGATTCTGAGGCAGATCTGATTGCCTTGATTGAAAAAGGACTTTCGTTTTCAAATACCACGGGGACTTATTATGAGTATAGTAATCTTGGTTTTGCGATGCTGGGTTATATTATACATCAGGTATCAGGATTGACTTACGACGCCTATATAAAACAAGCCATTTTGGATCCTTTAGGCATGCAGCATACCACTTATGAATACAGGACGATCTCCAAAGAAAATTTAGCCAAAGGCTATCGTACCATCAAAGGCAATTGGGTGAATGTGCCTTTATTAAAAGACGGAATTTATGGCGCCATGGGTGGTATGATTACTTCTATAGATGATTTTGCAAAATATCTTGCCCTGCATCAAGCTGCATGGCCTGAGCGGAACGAAGCTGAAAACAAAGTGATCAAAAGGAGCACCGTGAGAGAAATGCATCAACCTTATACGTTCATTGGACTCAATCCAAATTATCAATTTCCATCTGGAAAAAAATTAGCAACAACATCTAGTTATAGTTATGGATTAAATTGGATGCATGATGCCGAAGCAAAAACAAGTATTGGACATAGTGGAGGCCTTCCAGGTTTTGGTAGCAATTGGCGTTTTTTACCAGACTATGGATTGGGTGTCATCTTTTTTGCGAACCATACCTACGCACCAACTTCCACAATGAACTTGATTGTCCTAGACACCTTAGTTAAAATCGCAAAGCTTCAACCAAGAATCGTTACTGTATCTCCAATACTTGAACAACGCCAAAAAGAGTTACTTCAAATTATCCCTAGCTGGGAAAAGATTCCAGTCATTTTTGCTGAAAACTTTTTTGACGACTATTTATTGGATGAGTTAAAGGCAGAAGCCAAACAACTATTTGAACAAGCAGGCACTATCAAATTATATGGAAAAATGATTGCGGAGAATCAATTAAGGGGTTATTGTATTTTGAACGGAGCTAAACAAAATCTAAAATTAAGTTTTACTTTAAGTCCAGAAAATCCTGCTCTGATTCAAGAATACCATTTAGAACTTATAAAATAAAAAAAGCGCAATAGCCCCCCGGCTATTGCGCTCTAATCAGTAACAAATGTAATTTTACATTGGTTGCTTTCTACGCATCATTTCGTTGCGCATTCTATTTAAAAGTTCTCTGTCTACTTTCAAAGCCAGATTCACTCTTTCTTCTGTTTTTAAAATTGGCATCAAGTCTTTCTTAAACTTTTTTCTGATTACTAGCATTGCTTCCTGAAATGCGATCTCGTCTTCTTTTGCTGTTTGCATCAAATTACGACTTGCATCTTTTTGTTCATTGTACAGCGGCCAAAATTTTTCTGCTTCTGCAGGAGTTAGGTCTAATTTCTTTGTGATGAATTGAATACTAAATAATTCAAGTCTCTCTCTTTGTTGTTTTGTCATTAGTCTTGGAGGTGGGGGCTGCATATTACGACCATTCATTGGTCGCTCTTGTGCTTGAGCTACAAAACCAGTTACAATAAAACTAAAGAGGCATAGCATTTTTTTCATAAATTGTGTATTTAAAATTTAGACAAATTTATTTTAGAATAGTTTATTTTTTAATAAATAATTTTTCAATCTTTATAATGATTCGTTGATATAAAATTAGTTCCAGCAGTTTCAATGGCGCTGTTCCATTCTACTTCGGCTACATATTCATTGTTGTTCACAAAGTCTTCAATCAATTCGTCAGGCAAAGTTTCAATTTCAATCATTTCAACTTTTGCTATTTGAGTTGTTGTATTTCCTGCCTTAGTAAAAAATAGGTATCCAGTTGCAATGGCAAAAAGTAAACTTGCAGCAACCAAGTACTTTCTTTGATTTAAAAACAGGTTAACAATACGCGCTTTTTGTGGCGTTTGTCCTTCTGCTTTAATTTTTTGCATTACTTCCATTTCAAATTGATCAAAATAACCCACAGGTACCTGCTTGGTTTTTGCCTCAAAGCTTTTAAGGGCTTCTTCTAAAGCTTTTGAAATTGATTCGTTTTCCATATCGTTCATGTCGTTCATATCTTAAATTAGACTATTTGTTAGGTCAAAGGTTTAAGCTTGTTCAAGAATTAAGGTCATTTTTTTGACAGCTTGGTGATAATTTGCCTTAGCCCCGCCCACTGTGGTACCAGTAATAGAGGCTATTTTTTCGTAATCAAAGGCCTCATAATACCTTAACATAAACACAAATCGTTGTTTTTCAGGTAATTCCGCAATTGCACGTTCTAATTTAATCTGGATGGTAGTCTCTTTTAATGCATTTTGGCTAGATGGATGTTCTAAACTATGGTCCAGCTCATTTTGAGTAGTATGTGTTTTCAAGCGTTTTTTCTGGGCTATAAAGTTCAAGGTTTCATTATAAGCTACCCTAAAAAGCCAAGTACTAAAGGTGCTTTCTTGCTTAAAACCATCCAATTTGTTCCATACTTTGATCCAAACCGCTTGTGCAATATCGTCTGCATCTGCATGATCGAGCACCGTTTTCTTAATTTGAAAAAATACAGTTTCGCGATGCCTCTTTAATAGTTGCGTAAATGCAGCTTCTTTTGCTTCGCCGTTTTGAAATTGTATAATGAGTGCTTGGTCTGTCATTCGTATTGAAGTTAGACCAAAAAGAATTCAAAAAGTTTAAAACAATTTTACTTTATAGCTTTATCATGGTCTTGACATATTGATGTATTCCATTTTGAATTCTAATGTAATACACGCCTGCTTTTAAATCACTGCCAATCAATGTGACGCTATTCATGCCAGCATAACTATAAGTGGCATCTACTAATATTTTTATGACTGTGCCAGAAGTATCAACTAATTGTACTAAAGTATGACCTCCCTCAGTTTTAAATTCTATTCTTGATTGATTTGAAAAAGGATTTGGATAAGCCACAATCATTGCATTTTTTTCAAATACAGGATTTTTCATTTCTATTGCACAAGCACTTGAATTGATTAAGTTTAAAGTTGGAAACTGCTTGAGCATGATTTCTTGATTGTCTACTTCTTTCATACAGAACCAATTTTTTAAAATCGAATTATAAATCGTTCTAAAATCATATTGATAGGGCACATTATCACCTACTGTTGCATTTGCGGGTATCGTCGGATTTTCACCAAAAACACCACCTCTTACATTTTTACCAAATAAAAACAATGGGGCAGCTGCACCATGATCTGTACCACCACTTGCATTGGATTTAATTCTTCTTCCAAATTCTGAATAGGTCATGCCAATGACTCTGTCTTCGATTTCTTGATTTTTGATATCATTCTGAAAAGCGCCTATAGCATCAGATACCGCTCCTAATAAATTAGCATGTGTACCAGTGGAGGTATCTGTTGTCACAGCTTGACCAGCATGCGTATCAAATCCACCATAATTCACTAAGTAAATTTTTGTTTTTAATCCTCCTTTAATCAATCTTGAAACAATTTTTAATTGATTGGCAAGACTAGTATTAGGATAAGCAACTTGTTCTTTTACAGCATCAGAAGCCGATTTAATACGTGTAGCATATTTATTGGTCTGCTTTGAGATTCTTCTTAAAAAACTTAATTCATACCCCGCATTGGTATTGGGAACGGCTTGTTCAGCCCCATCAAATAAATTATAAAACGCGCTTGGATCAGAAATACTCATGCCCATATTCACGATTGGCCCTTGACAAGTGAGCGAAGTAATTGAACCAATTTGAATAGCTAAGGGATCCTTATCTACTTCATTTGGATAATTATCTGGAAAGCCTGGGTAATTATTATCTAAAAAACGTCCAATCCATCCAGTATTTAAATATTGGCTGCTATCAGATCCACTCATCCAAATATCGGTTGCTCTAAAATGTGAAAAATTTGGCTGTGGATAGCCCACTGCTTGAACAACATCAAGTTGTCCCTCATTGAATAATCTTTGCATGGCTGTCATGGATGGATGCAATCCCGTTCCATCAAATCCATTTAAACCCAGTATCTTTTTTTCGGGGATAGCAATATTGGTCCTAGCATTATAATAAGCTCCATATTGACTAATCGGAAGCACAGTATTGAGTCCATCATTCCCACCATTCAATTGAATAATGACAAGCACCCTGTCATTGTTTACATTCGCTAGTACATCTGGTTCAACCATGCTGTGGTTGTTTAACACATGTATTGGATTGCCGCTAATGACTGTAGGCGTAAGTACTGCAAGACTATTGCGTAAAAATGTGCTTCTTTTCATTTAACTTAATTGATAGTCTGGCAGGTTCATAATATATTTTACAAGTGCTTTCAATCGGGTATTCACTAAATTAAAATTGACTGTAGTTTGACTTAACTGATAGCTATTCCAAGCTTCTGTCCAATAGTAGTCTGTAGTTTGACCACTTAATAAAATTTGTTTTTTTAAATTGTCTTTGATCGTTTGATCTATTTCGGTTGAGATTAAAAGATCAAATAGATCCTGAATCAATTGATTGGGATTGGATGGACTGCTAGAAATAGATTTTACAAAAGGAATTAAATCTATCATCACCTTTTTACCATTTCTTGTATAGCCTGTCTCAAGCATCAAGTCGGTAAATTTATTTCGCTTTGGAAGTGTATCGGCATTGATCCATAATTCACCATATTCAGGAGACTGATAATAGGCAGGCCATCCAGCCACATTAGGCGGATCTACAATGTTTTGTCCAAAATTTGTTAATTGACCTACCATATTATTAAAGTGCATGTAGGCATCTGCATAATCTGTAATTGCATTTGGAAAAACGACATTGGTTTTCCGAAGTGTGCCAATGACATGATCAATCGGACTTTTGATTTGACATCCAATATACAAGGGATCATAAAAATGAGCACTATTAAAAAGTGCGGTTAATACAGGCTTAATTTCATAATTATTGTTTTTAAAAATCGAAGCGAGTGGTGTAATGATATTTTTTTCAACCGTCTCGTCAATATAATAAAAGACAAACCATCTGTAAAGCCTTCTGCAGATATATTTAGCCATGTCCTCTTTTGCAAATAACATGTCAATCAATTCGTCTGTTTCTCCAGCTCCTGCAGCCCCTGCCTTTCCAGTAATGACTTTATTATTATAGTAGCTAGAAAATTGTTTGCTACCAGTATCATGTCTTGTGGTATCAAAATAGCTATTGAAGCTTGTATTGATACGCCATCCTGTTAACACTCTTGCTGCTGCTTTCACATCTGATTCTGTATACTGGACTGCGCTGTCCTTGCCGACAGTAAATAGTTCTTGTAATTCTCTGCCATAATTTTCGTCTGGTGCAGTTGCGGAATTTAAGTAGCCATTCAAGTACCTCAGCATACCAGGATCAATAGTGACCGCTTTGATCATAGTTTTAAAATTCCCAAGGGCATTTTTTCTTAAGGTGTCATGGTGTTGATACACAAAATTTGCGATTGAAATGGTATCCGCTTCTGTTCCAAAATGATTGCCCCAAAACAAGGTTAATTTTTCTCTTACACTAACATCTTGATGAATCATCACGCCAGTAAGCCATTTTTTATAGCTATTTCTTCTAAGGGCGTTGATGGTGCCGTCATTGGTTGGTTGGTTGATCCAAGTAGTTCCTAAAGCAACAGTAGGATCAATGACGGTGGCAGTATTGTATTCGTTGAGGGGCGGACTGGGAATTGGGTCTGTTGGATTGAGTAATGCCGTAACTGAAGCATTCAGCCCCTTTGCTAAAAATTGTTGAATTTCACTATGCTTTGCACCAAAAAGCACTCTATTTAATAAATGAGTTGTAGTTTGCTTGGTCCAAGGGCCTTGATAGGTTTCAAGTCCTTTACTGCTAGAAAGGGGGCTAAGCGGCATGCAAGTGATTTGTTATCAATTTAGACAATTATCAAATTCAAAAGTTTAAAACGCTTATTTTTTCATTCCGGCTGTCATCATTTTTTTCATTTGCATTCAAAATGAAATTATCTTTAAAGCAATTCTAAAATAGATAATATGAAAATGATTAAATTAATATGTATCACATTGTTAATCCCTTGTTTAGGTATTAGCCAAATGATTAATAAAATAATCACCAAGTCTGAGACAGAAAGGATAGAGCGCGTTTTAGCTTCAGACGAAATGGAAGGCCGAAGAACCTTTAGTCCAAGTATTGATAAAGCTGCTGCATTTATCGCAAAGGAATTTGAGTCTGCAGGATTAAAGTCAATAAAAGGAGATAATAATTTCTTACAATCATTTACCATTAATAGACCAAAATTCATCAGCTTGTCTGCGAGTATAGATGGCGCCACTATTGACACCAAGCAAGTGATTGTAGTGACCATAGAACCAGAAATCAAGATCACAGAAGCAACAGGATATGCGGTGGCTAAAATTGCAGCAGGAGAAAATTTAAATCAGGCAGCATCAAAACTCATTGGTGCAAATCAAAAAACGATTGTCCTAGTAGATGAGTCGCATACACAAAACTTTGGGAGATTAGTTCGTTTTAAAAATAATTTAGCTTCCAATCAAGCTTCGATCGTTTTTATATTAACCAATACCGTACCAGTAAAATATGAGATACAAGCGAGTCATCAAATAGAGTCCATGAAATTAGCGAATGTAGTAGCCATGATTCCAGGAAAAACTTTGCCCAATGAATATGTTATTTTCTCTGGTCATTATGATCACCTAGGTATCAATGCAAAAAACATGGTAAATGGAGATTCTATTTACAATGGCGCCAACGACGATGCAGCAGGAACAACAGCCATGATCATGTTGTCAAAATATTATAAAGCACTCAATAACAATGCGCGAACGATCCTATTCGCAGCATTTACAGCAGAGGAAGCAGGTGGATATGGTGCTCAATATTTTTCAAAGCAGCTGGATCCAACTAAAGTAGTTGCCATGTTTAATATCGAAATGATTGGTACAGAAAGTAAGTGGGGAAAAAATAGTGCCTATATCACTGGATTTGATAAAACCAGTATGGGTGCTATTTTACAAAAAAACTTAGAAGGGTCTAGCTTTCAATTTTATCCAGATCCTTATACAGAACAAAATTTATTTTACCGTTCAGACAATGCAACGCTTGCTAGACTGGGTGTAGCGGCGCATACCATCTCTACTTCTAAAATGGATTCAGAGCCAAATTACCATAAAGCATCGGACCAAATAGAGACTTTAGACTTAGATAACATGAATGAAATCATTAAAGCAATTGCTTTAAGTGCTGGGTCAATTGTTGCAGGAAAAGACACACCAACAAGAGTAGATACAACTCAATTAAAATAATTATAAGACTTCTGAATTTATGAAAAAGCAATTTGTACTTTTTTTACTTTGTATAAGTGTCGCTGCAAGCGCTCAAGTGAAATCCTATTTTCCGCCTGCAGACAATTGGGAAAGAAAAACGCTAACTAGTTTACGCTTAGATAGTAATTTAATCCAACAAGCGATTCAATATGCGTTAACGCATGAGACAAAATTTCCAAAAAATTTAATGCTTACACAAGCCATGCAATTTGGTAAAGAACCATTTTCTGATCCAATTGGTCCAATGGCAGATCGTGGTCCTGCTGCGGGCATCATTGTTTACAAAGGATATATTATTGCAGAATGGGGTAATCTACATGCAGTGGAAATGGTGAACAGTGTCACAAAAAGTATGTTATCTACGGTGGTAGGTTTAGCGGTAGAAAAGGGATTGATTCGTTCGATAGAAGATAAAGTAGCAACTTATATGCCGCCTATTGAATTGGTAAATAATACGACTACGATAGATCAAAATCCCATCACACAAACTTCATTGATATATCCCTTTGACACCGAACACAACCAAAAAATAAATTGGAATCATTTATTAAGACAAACAAGTGATTGGGAAGGTGTCTTATGGGGTAAGCCAGATTGGGCAGACAGACCTTCTGATAAATCAGATGAGTGGACTACAAGAAAACGATTTGAGCCAGGCGCGGTGTATAAATACAATGACACAAGGGTCAATGCTTTGGCATTGGCGGCCACCACAGTTTGGAGAAAGCCTTTGCCGGAAGTACTAAGAGAACAAGTAATGCAACCCATTGGTGCTAGCAACACATGGGCATGGACTGGTTATAAAAATGCATGGATTATATTAGATGGCAAAATGATTCAGTCGGTGAGTGGTGGCGGGCATTTTGGTGGTGGTTTGTTTATCAATGCCTATGATATGGCCAGATTCGGATTGCTTACTTTGAGAAAAGGCAATTGGAATGGCAAACAAATTATTCCAGAGGATTGGATCAATCAATCCTTGAAGCCAACGACAGCAAATACCGGCTATGGCTTTATGAATTATTTTTTAAACACAGATAAAAAAATGTATCCATCTGCGCCCGCATCTGCTTATGCGCATATTGGTAATGGCACCAATGCGATTTATGTTGATAGGGAAAACGATATCGTTGCAGTCATCAAATGGATGGACGACAAATCAATCGACGGATTCTTAAAATTAGTATTGACGGCTTTGCCAAAATAAATAAAATTAAATTTTCAATTTTTTTTAAACATGCAAAAATTAATCCTATATATTCTTTGTATTTTGTTTACAATACAATCTACAGTAACGGCGCAAACTGTTACTCAATCTACATTCGTTGATTCCGAAATTGCAGTTAAACAAGTGATTCAAAACATGTTTCATGCAATGCAACAAGCGGACACTACATTGTTAAAAACTTGTTTTTCAGAAAAAGTAATTTTTCAAACGATTGTCAACAAGCCAGAAGGTGCAGTGATCAAAACGGAGTCTATCAATGATTTTATTCAAAGCATTGGCAAGCAAACACCCAATGTATTAGACGAAAGAATTGAATTTGGTGCGATCCAAATTGATCCTTTAATGGCCACAGTTTGGACACCATATTCATTTTATTTTAAGGGGCAATATTCACACAAGGGTGTCAACAGTTTTCAGCTGGTTAAATTAAAAGAAGGCTGGAAGATCCAATACCTGATTGATACGAGGTATAAATAATCAAGGATTTTTTCCTTAGTTTAAGTATTAGGGAACTATAATTATATATGTTAAACAGCAATTATATCGCTTTCATATTTACTTAACTTTGCGCTCTTCAAAGCAGTGTATGAATAAATATATCCAAGCGTTAAAAATAGCTATAGAACCAAGTAGAGCGCAACTGTTAGCACACCCTGTGTACCATCAAATACAGACTTTAACTGAATTGCAAAAATTCGCAGAAGTGCATGTGTTTGCAGTGTGGGATTTTATGAGTTTACTTAAATCCTTACAGCAAAAATTAACCTGTGTGCAAACCCCTTGGGTGCCTGTTGGATCGGCGAATACAAGGTACTTAATCAATGAAATTGTGCTTGGCGAAGAGTCTGATGTAGATGCTTTTGACAATCGCATTAGCCATTTTGAATTGTATCAACAAGCCATGCGTCAAATGGGTGCTTCCACAAGTGGCATAGAAAGCTTGATGCTTGCGCTTCAGTCGGGGGTCCATATCGAAACAGCTATTCAACAATTGGATTGCACAGTTTCAATAAAAGATTTTTTAAATTTTACATTTAAAATAGTCAATCATGCACCAGCGCACGTGCAAGCGGCTGTATTTACTTTTGGAAGAGAGGATTTAATTCCAGACATGTTTACACGCTTGCTAGAAAAACTAGTAGCAGAAGCACCAGAAAAAGTATCCATTTTTAAATACTATATCGAGCGACATATCGAAGTGGATGGCGGCCATCATAGTCATCTAGCTTTGGAAATGGTGTCTGAGCTTTGTGGAGAAGATGATGTAAAGTGGAAGGAAGCAGAAGAAGCTTCAATTGAAGCTTTACAAATACGTGCTAAACTATGGAATGCAGTCACTGGATAAATAAACTTTCAGTACAAAATTGGCTAAATCAATTTTATATTGCTTCAAATTCACCTTTCTCCGTATTTTTTTTGACCTTATCTGCTTCAAAATATTTTCCATTCATGGCAATATAGACACCTGTTGGAAGTAATTGTGTGAAGGCAAGCGCACTACCTAAATTAAATAAACCATCAGAACTACCAAATTTATATGGAACCATTGCGCCTGTTAGTACAATTGTTTTATTAGGGCAATGCTTTTGTAAATAAAGTGCAGTGATGGTCATGGTATCTGTGCCATGGGTGATCACTATTCTTTTTGCATCAGCAGCATTACATGCCGATGCAATGACAGCACGATCTGCTTCTACAAAGTCTAGGCTATCTTTCATCATTAAGGTTTCAATGGAGAGATTTAAATTACTCCTACCTAAACTAAGCATTTCATGTAAATGGGTTTCTTTGAAATAAAGATTACCGTTTAACTCGTTGTACGCTTTATCAAAAGTGCCACCAGTTACAAAGACTTGTATATTTAAATGCATGTATTCATTATTTTGGGTCCATCCACATTTCTTTTCTGTCTAACCATTTATTATCAGAAAAGGATTCCTTACTCGCCAAAGTTCGGGTATATTTTTGAGTACGCTCAGTAGAACTTGGTTGATATGCAACAGTACCAATAATGCTCAAGGCTTTACTAAAATAGGTTTCACCTGGGTTACCTAAAGTTTTATATGGTAATACATTGTCTGCTAATAAGTAATTTGGTGTAAATCCACTTACTGTACCATAGTCGGATTTTCCAATTGCATTCGTTGTAAGAAAAGTAATTGGTTGCAGTCCATAGTCCCATCGTTTATTTGGATCGGTAATAGTGAATGAGCCTACATTTTTTCCGTAGGTATTCTCTCCAATTAAAATCACATCCATAAATGGTAGTAAATTATTAATGACCAATTCACTCGCAGAAGCGGTATTACCTGCGGTTAACACAAAGACACGAGTGAGTGTACCGAGGTTATTGGGTTCAAGTTTGAAGTTGGTAGCAAATGCGCTGGCATCAGAATTTTTTTCTAAATAAGCAGTATAAGTTGCATTGTATACTTTTTTATTCATCAATTTTCCAACCTTAGCAGCGGCATCTTTTACAGTTAAGTTGGTAATCAAATCCGAAGACACCACATACCCACCACCATTGTATCTAAAGTCTAAAACCAATTCATTTACGCCTGCAGATTTGAAACGACCAAATATCGCCCTCAAGCTATCATCAAAGCTGGTTAAAAACTGACTATAAGCAAGGTAGCCCACTTTTTTTCCAGACCATGCAATAATGGTATCTGCTAAAATTGGATTCGTTTGTAATTCAACTTTTTTAACAGTAACAGATTTTCCATTGGATACAAATGCACCGCCCACAAAATCAGCAAGTCCAAGTTTTAAAGTTTGATTGGATAAAATAGTAGTATAGTTTGTACTAGTAATGGTTTGATCATCCACTTTCAATATAATATCACCTCTTTTTAATCCAGCTTTTTCGGCAGGACTTCCTCTTAATACATAAGCAAGCACAAATGCAAGGCTAGTCTTGGTATCATCTGTATAAAATGCATTGTTTTTAATGCCTAACACTGTACTAACACCATTTAATTGATTTTGTAAATTGGTATAGCTCTCATCAATCCAAGAAAAGCGATCCGTTTTACCATAGTCGTTTAAGATGGTATAAAAATAATCTGTTGGCTTAGCGTCTGTTTTGGTCGTCGCTAGGCTTGGCATTTTATCACTCCATAAATAGTAATAACTCATCACTTCGTGAATCCATTTATTAGCCGCCGTATTTGGATTGGTCGTTGTTGTTGTTACTGATGGTGCTTCAGATTCTTTTTTACAAGCAAAGAAAAAAGCAGAAATGGATAGAATCAATAGGATTTTTTTCATGCGATTAAAATGTTTCAGCATAAATTTAATCAAACTATTGTTAACACAAAGAAAAAAAAGCGCAACTAACAAAATAGACAAATATAATAGTCTAATTTTACTTACTTGGACTAGCTAAAAAAGCTAATAAATTTATCCCAGTGCTTAGTAACAGACCAATCCACATAAAATGAGAAAATTCTTTATCGCCTCTATTTTAACATTGATTTCCTTAATCAATTTTGCACAAACCACTACATATTTTGCAGAAGTGGAAGCGTGGAATAGTACAAGAATTGCTGCATTGAAACAGCCCAACGGCTGGTTAAATTTAGAGGGATTATTTTGGTTAAAAAAAGGGGTTAACAGTTTTGGTTCGGCCTCAGCAAATGATGTAGTCTATGACAATGCAGCTTTTCCAAAGCACCTAGGTGATTTTGTATTCGAAAATGGAAAAGTGTATTGGAAGGATGCTAGTAAAGAAAACATTACAATTAAAGACAATGCTGGTCTAGTTATTACAAATGATGGTACACTTAATTTATTAACTGTAACAGAAGGCACTTATACCATTCAATGGAAAGAATTTGTATGGGTGGTGATTCAAAGAGAGGATAAAGTGGGGGTTAGATTTCGAAATTTAAAAGCAAAAACTTTACTGGAATTTAAAGGCATAGAAAGATTTCCCGTAAATGCAAAATGGCGTATTAAAGCAAAAGTGATTCCTCAGAATCAAAATCCCTTGATGATTATGAATGTGCTAGGACAAAATACAGCACAAAAACATGGCGGTCAATTGGTCTTTGAAATCGAAGGTAAAACCTATCAATTGGATGCCATAGATGAGGGCGGAATCAGGTTATTTGTAACTTTTGCAGACGCGACTTCTGGAAAAACGACGTATGGTTCGGGTAGATTTATAGAACTAGACAAACCAGATGCGGAAGGATATACCTACATCGACTTCAATAAGGCCTATAACCCGCCTTGTGCATTTACTGAATTCGCCACTTGCCCACTTCCGCCTCCACAAAACAGGTTGAGCATCGCCATTCCTGCTGGTGAAAAAAAATATGGACAGCATTAAGCGCTCCATTAACTTTGGTGGCAAATGCAACAGTTCACAACATCCAATCCTCCTTTGATTGCCGTTATCGGTTTAGGTTACGTGGGTTTGCCCTTGGCTTTGGCATTTTCTAAACAATATCAAGTCATTGGATATGACTTGGACAATGCAAGGGTGGATGCGCTTAAAAGAGGCGAGGATACCACATTAGAAAGTACTGTAGAAGATCTTCATGGGGCTACTAATTTAATCCTAACCAATGACCTTGCTTTGATTGCCGCTGCTACGATTTACATTGTTACGGTGCCTACACCAGTGCATACAGATAAAAGTCCTGACCTATCCTCCTTATTATACGCTACATCTCAAATTGCTACTATTTTAAAGCGTGGAGATATCGTGATTTATGAAAGTACAGTGTATCCAGGATGTACCGAAGAGGATTGCGTTCCGGTACTTGAAAAAAATTCAGGACTAAAATTTAATATAGATTTTTATTGTGGTTATTCTCCCGAAAGAATTAATCCAGGAGACAAGGTCAATACCTTAACAAAGATTAAAAAAATTACTTCAGGTTCTACACTCGAAATTGCAAAGTATATTGATCAACTCTATGCAAGTATTATTACCGCAGGTACTTATGCTGCACCATCCATTAAAGTAGCGGAAGCAGCTAAGTCCATTGAAAATGCGCAGCGGGATATTAATATTTCTTTTGTCAATGAATTAGCATTGATATTTGATCGAATGGGTATTGATACGAACGAAGTATTAGCAGCAGCTAGTACTAAATGGAATTTTTTACCATTCAAGCCGGGATTAGTTGGAGGACATTGTATTGGTGTAGATCCTTATTATTTAGCTTACAAAGCAAAGACAGTTGGCTATGACCCAAGAGTGATTTTGTCTGGGCGTGATGTCAATGATCAGATGAGTGCGTTTGTAAGCAATAAACTCATACAGTTATTAGCACAAACAGACAAAAAAATTCAAGATGCAAAAGTCTTAGTGCTTGGTGTCACTTTCAAAGAAAACTGTCCTGATTTTAGAAACTCAAAAGTATTTGAAATCATCCATCAGCTTAAAGCAGAGGGCGCCCATGTATCTGCCTTTGATCCTTATGCCAATGCCATTGATGTATTTCAAAAACATCAAGTGCAATTGATCACTGCCTTTGAAAAATATGATATTATTTTATTGGCAGTGGCGCATGATTTTTTTAAAGCATTGGACTACGCTTCTTTAAAAACAAGTCCTAAAGCTATTGTGTATGATACCAAAGCGTTCTTGGATCGATCCATCGTCACAGCAAGATTGTAAAAATAAAAATATTCATATGATAGAGTCAAAAAGATTCGGTTCTAAAAAAGCATTAATTGATATTGATGAAACCATTTGTTTCTATTCTGATAAACGCGTGTACGAATTAGCAGAACCTAATTTCGAAAACATTGCAAAAATCAATCAACTCTATGATGAAGGCTGGCATATTACCTATTGGACAGGAAGGGGGGAAAGTTCAAAAAGAGATTTAAGACCATTGACTTTAGAGCAGTTGACAAAATGGGGCTGCAAGTTCAATGATTTGATCACAGGATTTTGTCCTAACGGTGGTGCAGTCAAACCAAATTTTGATTTGGTGATAGATGATAAAGCAAAAAGGATCGAAGAATTATAAAAGTACTTTTATCAATTCACTACTTCGTTTTTTTTAACGCTATTTAAGTAAGCGCTGATTTTGCTATTTTTCTTTTTCTTGCAAAGGGCAAATAGAACAGCCAAAAATGTGCGATGGCTGCAATTTCAAAACAAATGAGGTAAAATGGCCAGGCTCCAATGATAAATGGATTATTTGCAGAAGGGCGTTCCCTTAAAAACATATAATTGGTCCCTATGGCATAGTTGAGGATGCCCACAGAAAGCACGACGAATTGAGAGTAGCCAAAAATAACCAACCATGACTTTGGTCTTGGTATAAATCCGTTATGAATAATGATATACAGTACGACCAATAATAAACCAGCATGTTCAATAAAATAACTATAAAAATTATAGCCCTTAATACCATTGTTAAATTCTGGTGTAAGTAGCGCATGAATCCCACCTAATAATCCCCAGTAGTAAACAAACTCTCCTAATAATTGATTCTTATTAAATAAGTAGATGATGCATAAAAAAGAACTAATACTGCATAAATGCGCAGGAATATTTTGTTGAATATTCCAATAGCCATTATAGAAATTGTAGAATTGTTCAATAAAAAGATTCGCTATCAATAAAATAGCAATGAAATAATCATATTTTTTGATTTGAATACTTTTAAGGTATTTAGGCACTTGAATCAATAAGAAGATACTTCCAGCAATCCATAAAATACTCT
>Ga0114980_10000837_pt1 | contig 22023 bp, 8 predicted proteins | sample S_140806_EF_Meta_FD_87018 | JGI IMG/M metagenome (GOLD analysis project Ga0114980, IMG submission 87018) | Freshwater microbial communities from Lake Simoncouche, Canada to study carbon cycling - S_140806_EF_MetaG | ecosystem: Environmental > Aquatic > Freshwater > Lake | place: Lake...
CCAAGTTCATCCAAGGGAACTTACTTTAGATCGATTCATATTTCAAGCACGATGAGTCCTTCTGTTAAAATTGAAAAATCATCTGTACAGGGTATCTAATAATTAATTATTATGACCAGAGAAGAAAAAGTACAATTTGTTAAAGATTTAACCCAAAAAATTACTGATTATGGTAATTTTTATGTGGCAGATACCGGTGGTCTAACTGTAGAAAAAGTAAATGCTCTCAGAGCACTTTGCTTTAAAGCAGAAATCGAAATGCAGGTAATTAAAAATTCCCTCATTAAAAAGGCACTGAATAATATTAGTGATGAATACCAAAGTTTGTTTCCAGCATTGAAACAAACATCAGCGGTATTTTTCATAAAAGAAAATCCAAATAGTCCAGCCAAGGTTCTCAAGCAATTCCGTGGTAAGGATACTACTCCGGCACTAAAGTGTGCGTATGTTGAGTCGTCCGTGTTTTTGGGCGATGCTTCCCTCGATCAACTTGCGTCACTGAAGTCAAAAGGAGAACTTCTTGGTGAGATTATTGGATTGCTTCAAAGCCCTGCGAAAAATGTTGTTTCAGCACTCCAATCAGGAGGCGGAAAACTCGCAGGCATTCTCAAAACTTTGTCAGAAAAAGGAAACTAAGGTAAAAAAACGTAATTCATCATGGCAGATCTTAAAGCTTTTGCAGAACAATTGGTTAACCTGACCGTTAAAGAGGTTAATGAGTTAGCTGCTATCCTCAAGGAAGAGTATGGTATTGAACCCGCTGCAGCAGCACCAGTAATGGTTGCTTCAGCAGGTGGTGACAGCGGTGCAGCTGTTGCAGAAAAAACAGAGTTTGATGTAATCCTGAAAAGTGCAGGAGCAGCAAAACTTAATGTTGTTAAATTGGTTAAGGATCTTACCGGTTTAGGCTTGAAAGAAGCTAAAGACTTGGTTGATACTGCACCAAAGCCAATTAAAGAAAAGGTAAGTAAGGCTGAAGCTGACGATTTGGCAGCTAGACTTCAGGAAGCCGGCGCAGAAGTAGAAGTTAAATAATCCAAAGGCTTAAATTATAAGCCTGCGAATGCCTTCTTCCTGTTCCAGGAACAAGATAGACCTGTTTTGTTAAAAAACAGGTCTATCCCCGTTTATGTTCATTTTTCCTCATTACTCGCCTTTAATCTTTTAAAAACTTAAAACTTTGGCCAATATTCATAGCAGCGACAGGATTTCATTTTCTAGGCTGAAGAAATCCGTTGTGTATCCCGATCTGCTCGAAATTCAGATCAAGTCCTTTCAGGAGTTCCTACAATTGGATACCCCTCCTGAAAAAAGAAACAATGAAGGACTTTACAAGGTTTTTCAGGAAAATTTCCCCATCATGGATGCAAGGGAAAATTTCGTTTTGGAATTTCAGGATTATAGTGTAGATCCTCCTAAATATGACCTTGACGAGTGCAAGGAAAGAGGACTTACCTATGCGGTAAACCTGAAAGCCAAATTATACCTCTATTGTAAAGACCCTGAAAACGACGATTTTGAGTCAGTTGTTCAGGAAGTTTACTTGGGTCAGATTCCTTATATGACACCTTCTGGTACCTTTATTATTAATGGTGCTGAAAGGGTAGTTGTAAGCCAGTTACACCGTTCTCCAGGAGTTTTCTTCGGACAAAGTGTTCATCCAAATGGCACTAAACTATATTCTGCCAGAATCATTCCTTTCAGAGGATCCTGGGTAGAATTTGCAACAGACGTTAATAACGTCATGTATGCTTACATTGACAGAAAGAAAAAATTTCCGGTAACAACCCTGTTAAGGGCTATCGGATATTCAACGGATAAGGACATCCTCGAAATTTTCGGCCTTTCAGAAGAAATTAAAGTTTCTAAAACCGGACTGAAAAAAGTAGTTGGTAGAAAACTTGCAGCCAGGGTATTAAAATCCTGGACTGAAGATTTCGTGGATGAAGATACTGGTGAAGTAGTTTCTATTCAAAGAAATGAAGTTCTTTTGGAAAGGGATCATATTCTGCAGGATGAGGATATAGACCTTATCATGGATTCAGGACAAAAGTCCCTGATTCTCATGTCTGAAAGCGCCAATTCTGCTGAGTACGCTATCATTTACAATACTCTTCAAAAGGATAATTCCAATTCTGAAAAAGAAGCTGTTGAACTGATTTACCGTCAACTTAGAAATTCTGAGGCTCCGGATGAAGAAACAGCTCGTGGAATAATTGATAAACTCTTCTTTAGCGATAAAAGATATGATTTAGGTGAGGTTGGAAGATTCCGCCTTAACAGAAAATTGCATGAGAACTCTGATGAATCTTCTCAGGTTCTGACTAAAAAAGATATAATTCGTATCGTTACTTACCTCATTGAATTGCTTAACAGCAAAACAGAGGTAGATGATATTGATCACCTTTCCAATAGAAGGGTAAGAACAGTTGGAGAGCAACTCTTCGCACAATTTGGAGTTGGACTTGCTCGTATGGCAAGAACAATCCGTGAAAGAATGAACATTCGTGACAATGAAGTGTTCACTCCTGCAGATTTGATTAACGCCAGAACCCTCAGCAGTGTAATTAATTCCTTTTTTGGAACCAATCAGCTGAGTCAGTTTATGGATCAAACCAATCCACTTGCTGAGGTTACCCACAAACGCAGGATGTCTGCTCTTGGTCCGGGTGGTCTCTCAAGAGAGCGTGCCGGCTTTGAGGTTCGTGACGTTCACTATACTCACTATGGAAGGTTGTGTCCGATTGAAACACCTGAAGGTCCAAACATCGGTTTGATTTCTTCCCTTTGTGTGTATGCTAAGGTTAATTCACTTGGGTTTATTGAAACTCCTTACAGAGTAGTAGATAATGGAAAAGTAACTGATAGCATAACCTACCTTACTGCTGAAGAAGAAGATGGACTCTCCATAGCACAATCCAATGCCCCTTATGGTGAAAATGGATTGTTTACGGATAATAAAATCAAATCCCGTAAAATGGGTGACTTCCCAATTTTACATCCGGATGATTTGTCCTACATGGACGTAGCGCCTAACCAGATTGTTTCTCTGGCTGCATCCTTGATTCCATTCCTTGAACATGATGATGCAAACCGTGCCCTGATGGGTTCAAACATGCAACGTCAGGCAGTACCACTGTTGAAGCCTGAGGCTCCTATTGTTGGAACTGGTCTTGAAGGAAAAGCTGCCGTAGATTCTAGAGCTTTGATTACTGCATCTCAGGATGGAGTTGTTGAATATGTTGATGGGGAGAAAATTGTAATCAGATATGATCGTTCTCCTGAAGAAGAACTGGTTTCCTTTGATTCCAATGTGGTAACTTTTAAATTAACCAAGTTCAAAAGAACCAATCAGAATACAACCATTAACCACAGACCTATTATCAATGTAGGAGATCGGGTTACAGAAGGAACTGTTCTCGTAGAAGGGTATTCTACTGAAAACGGGGAATTGGCACTTGGAAAAAACCTTTTAGTTGCCTTCATGCCTTGGCAAGGATACAACTTCGAGGATGCGATTGTTATTTCTGAAAAAGTTGTTGCTCAGGATATATTTACTTCAATTCATATTGAAGAATATGAATTACAGGTTAGAGATACAAAGAGAGGAGTGGAAGAATTAACTTCTGAAATTCCAAATGTAAGTGAAGAAGCAACCAGAAATCTGGATGAAAGCGGGTTAGTAAGAATTGGTTCTGAAGTCAAGGAAGGGGATATCCTGATTGGTAAAATCACTCCAAAAGGTGAAACAGATCCAACTCCTGAAGAAAAACTACTTCGCGCAATTTTCGGTGACAAAGCTGGTGATGTAAAAGATGCATCGCTTAAAGCCGCACCATCTGTAAAAGGAGTTGTTATCGAAAAAATGCTATTTTCTAAAGATAAAAAGGATAGCAAACATAAAAACAACGAAAAGAAAGCTCTTTCCGACCTTGAAGATCAGTACAAATCAGATTTAGCGAATCTCCATAATTCAATGATGGAAAAATTGCTGAATCTGTTGGCTGAGCAAAAATCAATGGGTGTAAAAAACCGTTTCAATGAAGAAGTCATTCCGGCAGGAAAGAAATTCTCGGAAAAGGTATTTGCTTCCCTGAACCTTGTTGATCTTGTTCCGGGCGATTGGACCTCTGATGAGAAAACCAACATTCTGGTACGTCGCATGGTACTGAATTATAAAAGAAGGTACAATGAGATTGACGGCAGATATAAACGCGACAAATATCATGTTACAGTAGGGGATGAACTACAACCAGGTATCCTGAAACTTGCTAAAGTTTATGTTGCAAGCAAACGTAAACTGAAAGTAGGAGATAAGATGGCTGGTCGTCACGGAAACAAAGGGGTTGTTGCCCGTATTGTTCGCCAGGAAGACATGCCTTTCCTTGAGGATGGAACACCTGTTGATGTGGTATTAAATCCACTTGGTGTGCCTTCTCGTATGAACCTGGGACAGATCTATGAGACAATCCTCGGATGGGCCGGCCTTAAGTTGGGTAAAAAATTCGCTACTCCGATTTTTGATGGTGCTCATATCGATCAGGTAAACGGATATCTGGATGAAGCTGGTTTGCCAAGATTTGGCAGAACATTTCTGTATGATGGTCAAACGGGAGATCGCTTTGACCAGCAAACAACAGTAGGGGTTATTTATATCATTAAACTTAGTCACTTGGTTGATGATAAGATGCATGCCCGTTCTATTGGACCATACTCCCTTATTACTCAACAACCACTTGGCGGTAAAGCCCAGTTTGGTGGTCAGAGATTTGGGGAAATGGAGGTTTGGGCGCTCGAAGCATTCGGTGCATCCCATATCCTTAGAGAATTACTTACTGTTAAGTCCGATGATGTAATCGGCAGAGCTAAAACCTATGAAAGTATCGTTAAAGGAGATGTGTTACCTAAACCTGGTATGCCCGAATCCTTTAATGTATTGATACACGAACTCAGAGGCCTGGCACTGGAAATCACGTTAGATTAACTTTTAAAAAAAGCTAAATGTCCAATTTAAATAAAAAAGACCTAAAGCTTAAAACCAACTTCAGAAGAATCATCATTAGTCTGGCATCGCCTGAAGCCATTCTGGATCGTTCACATGGAGAGGTTTTAAAACCCGAAACCATTAATTACCGTTCTTACAAACCTGAAAAGGATGGTTTATTTTGTGAAAGAATTTTTGGTCCTGTAAAGGATTACGAATGTCATTGCGGTAAGTATAAAAGAATACGTTACAAAGGGATTATTTGTGACCGCTGTGGAGTAGAAGTTACCGAAAAGAAGGTCCGCAGGGAAAGAATGGGTCATATTGCCCTTGTTGTTCCTGTTGCGCATATCTGGTATTTTCGCTCCTTACCAAATAAAATCGGATATCTTCTCGGCCTTCCTTCAAAGAAATTAGACCAGATTATTTACTACGAAAGATATGTGGTAATTAACCCGGGAATTAAATCTGAGGATGGTGTGAAGAAGATGGACTTCCTGACAGAGGAAGAATATCTGGATATCCTTGAAACGCTTCCTAAAGGCAATGAAATGTTGGATGAACATGATCCAAACCGTTTCCTTGCAAAAATGGGTGCTGATGCTCTTGAACATCTGTTAAAAGACCTTGATCTTGATGGACTCTCTTATGACCTCAGGAAAAAAGCGTCTGAAGAAACTTCCCAGCAAAGGAAAAATGATGCCCTGAAAAGGTTAAAAATCATTGAATCCTTCCGTTCTGCAAATAAGAGAATTGAAAATCGTCCGGAATGGATGATTGTGAAAATGGTACCGGTAATTCCACCGGAATTGCGTCCTCTAGTACCTCTTGAAGGTGGAAGATTCGCAACTTCGGATCTTAATGACTTGTACCGTAGGGTTATAATTAGAAATAACCGTCTTAAGCGTCTGATCGAGATAAAAGCTCCTGATGTGATTCTGCGTAATGAAAAACGTATGTTGCAAGAAGCCGTTGATTCTCTTTTCGACAATACCCGCAAGGCAAATGCCGTACGTTCGGATTCCAACCGTGCTTTAAAATCTCTCAGCGACATGCTGAAAGGTAAGCAAGGCCGTTTCCGTCAAAACCTCCTCGGCAAAAGGGTAGATTATTCTGGTCGTTCTGTAATTGTGGTTGGTCCAACCTTAAAATTACATGAATGTGGACTTCCTAAGGAAATGGCAGCTGAGCTGTTTAAACCATTTATCATCAGGAAGCTAATCGAAAGAGGTATTGTAAAAACAGTAAAAAGTGCAAAGAAAATAGTAGACCGTAAGGATGCTGTAGTTTGGGATATTCTTGAAAATGTTCTAAAAGGCCATCCTGTACTGTTAAATCGTGCACCAACCCTGCATCGTCTTGGTATTCAGGCATTTCAACCAAAATTAGTAGAAGGGAAAGCGATTCAGCTCCATCCTTTGGTTTGTACTGGTTTTAATGCTGACTTTGACGGTGACCAAATGGCAGTACACGTACCGCTTGGTCATGAGGCTTGTATGGAAGCAATGCTTCTTATGCTTGCCAGTCACAATATCCTGCATCCTGCTAGTGGACAGCCTGTTACCCTTCCTTCTCAGGACATGGTATTGGGTATTTATTACCTGACAAAAGGTAGAAAAGGTCAACCGGGTGAGGGAATTATTTTCTCTGGTGCAGAAGAACTTGTTATAGCATTTAACGAGAAAAAAGTTGGACTGAATGCGCTTGTAAAAGTCAGAGCCGATAAGCGTGATTTCGAAACAGGTGACGCTATTTACCATCCCGAAACGGGACTTCCATTACAGGAAATTATTGAAACGACTGCAGGAAGGATAATTTTTAATCAGATTGTACCACCAAAGGCTGGTTATATCAATAAAGTTCTGACCAAAAAGTCCATTCGGGAGGTTATTATGAATATCTTCCGTCTGTGTGGAATGGCAAGAACTGCTCAGTTCTTGGATGATTTGAAGGAATTAGGGTTTAAAACGGCCTTCCGTGGAGGATTGTCATTCTCACTTGCTGACGTTATAGTTCCTGACGAAAAAGAAGGACTTATAGTAGAAGCGAACAATAAAATTAGTGAAGTTACCGAGAATTATGAGATGGGCTTCATTACTGATAACGAAAGGTATAATCAGGTTATTGATATCTGGACTCGTATTAATACCCGTCTGACGGATACGCTAATTAAACAGCTGACCAATGACAATGACGGATTCAATTCCGTATTTATGATGTTGGATTCTGGTGCCCGTGGATCCAAAGAGCAAATTAAACAGCTTGGTGGAATGAGGGGATTGATGGCTAAGCCACAGAAATCCCTGAAAGGCTCTACTGGTGAGATTATCGAAAATCCGATTCTTTCCAATTTCAAGGAAGGTCTTTCGGTTCTTGAGTATTTCATTTCAACGCACGGTGCGCGTAAAGGTCTTGCAGATACGGCTTTGAAAACAGCGGATGCGGGATACCTGACACGTCGTTTGGTTGATGTTTCTCAGGATGTTATTATCACAGAAGATGATTGCGGTACTTTAAGAGGAATCTCAATTTCTGCTTTGAAGGAGAATGAAGAGATCACTGAAAGACTCTCTGAAAGGATTCTTGGACGTGTAATTCTTGAAGATGTTCGTCACCCAGAATCAGATGAGGTTGTTCTTGCTGCTGGTAATGAAGTAAATGAAAGACTTTCAAAACTGATTGAAGATTCGGGTATTGAGTTTGTTGATATTCGTTCGGTATTAACCTGTGAATCTAAGCGTGGAGTATGTGCAAAATGCTACGGCAGAAACCTTGCTACCTCCCAAATGGTTCAGGTAGGTGAGGCTGTTGGAGTTATTGCAGCTCAATCCATTGGCGAGCCTGGAACTCAGCTTACCCTGAGAACCTTCCACGTTGGTGGTGTGGCACAACGTCTAACTTCCGAAAATCAGATAAAATCAAAATTTGACGGAATTGTTCAATTTGATAATATCAAAACAGTATCTGCAACTGATGGCGAAAAAACACTTGTTATTGGTAGAAGCGGGGAAGTACGAATTGTAGATGCAACAGAACGCGTTCTGATTACCTACAATATTCCATACGGTGCGGAAATAATTGTTGTTGAAAATGCCCATGTAGTTAAAGGAGATGAAATCTGTAAATGGGATCCATTTAATGCGGTAATCCTTTCTGAAACTCAGGGAACAGTACATTTTGATAACATTATTGAAGGTATTACCTGCAGAGAAGAAACCGATGATCAAACTGGTCATAAGGAAAAAGTAATCATTGAAGGCAGGGATAAAACCCTTAACCCTTCCATCAGAATCGTAGATTCTGCAGGGATTGTAATTAAAAGTTACAATATTCCGGTAGGGTCGCATGTTATTGTTGATGAAAATGACAAAATTCCGGCTGGTGCTATTCTGGTTAAAATTCCAAGAGTTGCAGGAAAGTCTTCGGATATTACAGGTGGTCTTCCAAGGGTAACCGAATTGTTCGAGGCAAGAAATCCTTCTAATCCAGCTGTTGTTTCTGAGATTGATGGAATTGTTACACTTGGTACTATCAAGAGAGGTAACCGTGAAATCATTGTAACCAGCAGAGATGGTTCTGAAGAGAAGAAATATCTCGTTCCATTGTCCAAGCATATTTTGGTACAGGATAATGATCTGGTTTATGCTGGTAGCCCACTGTCTGATGGTGCAATAACACCATCAGATATTCTGAGAATTAAAGGCTCAAGTGCTGTTCAGGAGTACATTGTAAACGAAATTCAGGCTGTATATCGACTTCAGGGTGTGAATATCAATGATAAACACATTGAGGTTGTTGTACGTCAGATGATGCAGAAAGTCAACATTGAAGATCCGGGAGATACCATTTTCCTTGAGAAAGAAGTTGTTGACCGTATTGAATTCCAGGAAGAAAATGATTGGATATTCGGTAAAAAATTCGTTCTTGAAGCAGGAGATAGTCAAAACCTCAGAGCTGGTCAGATTGTTAGCGCAAGAAAACTCAGGGATGAAAATTCCATGTTGAAACGCAAAGACATGAAGCTGGTTGAAGTACGCGATGCGCGTTCTGCAATTGCTTACCCAACTCTCCAAGGTATTACCAGAGCCTCTCTTGGCACCAAATCCTTTATGTCTGCTGCATCCTTCCAGGAAACTACCAAGGTACTGAATGAGGCTGCAATCAGTGGTAAAGCTGATGATTTACTAGGATTGAAGGAAAACGTAATTGTTGGCCATCTGATTCCTGCCGGTACCGGTTTAAGGGAGTATGAGGACATCATTGTAACTTCCAGAAAAGAGTATGAAGCTCTTAAAGTAACTGCCTCAAAAGAGAAAGTGCTTTCAAGAGATTAATTAAAGAGTATCTTATTGAATTGAAAAGCCCCGACCAATAGTCGGGGTTTTTTATTTTTCCCCTGAATGTGTTGGATAACTCAATAATTAAATTCACACAATGACGTAAAAACGAAATAATACCCAACTTTTTTGGTTGTTTGAAATTTTTAATTAATATTGAAGGAATCATTAATACTAACATGAGAAATGCCTTATTAAGATTCTGCCTGTTTATACTCGCCTTGAGTGTTCAGGAAGTACGTGCTACCCACTATATGGGAGCCGATTTGGTATATATTTGTAATCCAACAGGTAGTAATCCCTGTTGTTACCGATTACTCCATTCGGTCTACTATGATTGTCTGGGTGCTGCAACCATACCCTTGCCAGGACCCCCAACGATACATTACTATGATATTGTTGGTAATAATACAAATTGTAATCTACCGGTTGCATTAAATGCACCAGAGTTAATATCTTATATAGAAATCACTCCTGTTTGCCCAAATTACAGCACAGGTTGTACTAATCCAAGTGCTACTCTAAATGGAATTCTTCAATCTGTGCATTTTCAGGATTGGGATATGTGTAATCTTAATTGCACTGAGTATACTTTTTCATGGACATCCTGTTGCCGGAATTATGCGATTACCAGTATTTCAACAGGAGCCTCAATTTACAGTTATTTAAAAATTAATCCGAGTGCGGCCTATTGCAATTCCTCACCAGTTTTTATAAATACTCCTGTTCCTTATATCTGTTTAAATCAGTCGACTACCTTTATTCAGGGCGCGTTTGATGCTGAAGGAGATTCACTGGTTTATGCGCTGGATGCATGTTTTATGACAAGCGCAACAGATACTGTTTTGTATAATCCAGGATATTCATATACATCACCATTTGGTGCAAATGGCAGTATTAGCATAGACCCAACCACCGGGGAAATTACCCTTAGTTGTACTACTATGGAAGTAGTTGTATTCTGTTTAAAAGTGGAAGAATATAGAAATAACCAACTTCTAAGTACCATCAGGAGAGATGTCCAGGTGAACGTTGTGAATTGCGGAATAACAAATAATCAACCTTCAATTACCGGATTTAACAGTAGCAGTAATTACCAATTACTGATGGATTGCAGTAATTATACCAATACTCTAACATTTGATGTATCCGATCCGGATCCTAATGATACCATATTTATGGTTACCTGGGATAGCATGATTCCAGGAGGCGTTTTGAGTTCGGTTATTAATGGGAATACAGCTCAGGCAACGATTGACCTTACTAATGTTGTTCCCGGAACCTATACTTTCAGAATTCAGGCTTACGATAATTTCTGTCCTATTTATGGAAGGACAGAGGAAATATATACCCTTTATTTTCAGGATTCAACTGCAACGCTTATTAGTGGTCTGGTGACAGATTCTCAGAATAATCCAATTCCAAATTGCAGAGTGTACCTTATAAAATTCGATCCTGTAGCACAGGCTATCTGGCAATCGGATATGACCTATACAAATGCCTCGGGTATGTATAATTTCACCAGTTGTGGAGATACTGTTTTTGTAAAAGCAGCACCAGATTCACTGAATTATCCTAACGAAATTCCGTGTTATCATGCTTCAGAAATTGTGTTCCAGAATGCCAATCCTGTTGCCTTAAATGCTTCCTCAGTAACTGCGGATATTCAAACCCAATCCGGGGCAAATGCAGGTGGATTTGGATTGATTGCAGGATACCTTTCTCAGGGTGCAAATCGTATGGCAGGATTTAGCCATAATCGTACTGCGAATACACCTCTTGAAGGCGTAAGATTGGTTCTGATGAACCAAAGTTTACAAGCAGTAGGTTACACAACAACAGATGTTAATGGATACTTCGCTTTCCCTGATTTAGGCATGGGTACTTATTCCATTTGGGTAGATGCATTTAGAATTGAAAACAATCTTGCACCTGTCGTGACACTAACTGCAATTAAACCAATACTGGATGATTTAGAGTTGTATTTAAATCGGAAATGGCTTGAGTTAATAGATGCAACTGGAATAACGCCTGATTTTTTGTCTAAAGCTAAAATCTACCCAAATCCGGCAGGAAGTAGAATACAGTTGAGTGGTTTCCCAAATACAATCAAAACCATTCGTTTTATATCCATGGATGGAAAAACAGCTTGGTCAACTGTGCCTGCTAAATCCGGACAGAAAAATGAATATGCTATTGACATACCAGCCACAATTGCCGAAGGTATTTATATTCTGGAAGTAGAAACTACAGAAGGATTGGTATCTGGAAGGAAAATTGTGATTAAACGGTAAATACATTTAATTTAAAAAAGAGGAAATTTCTTTTGGAATTTCCTCTTTTTCTTTATATTTGATTAATAAAACAAGCCACTTATGAAAAGCCTTTTATCGTTTTGTTTAGTTTTTTTCTTTTTAGGCTCAAGTTCGCCATTAGTTGCCAGCCATTTTCTCGGTTCGGACATGGCGTATGTCTGTAATCCAACTGGAACCAATCCCTGTTGTTATAGAATAATTACAGCTGTTTATTATGATTGTACAAATTGGATAAGTCCCTATCAAACCAGTTCAATACCAGAAGTTGCAATAGATGTATTTGCCCTTAATACAGGCTGTTCCAGCCCGGTTCCTTTAGATACTATAGTTCCGGTTCATTATATTGAGGTAACCCCAATTTGCCCATTTACAGTCACAAAATGTATGAACCAGACAGCTACCATTAATGGAATTTCTCAGGCCCTACAATATCAGGATTGGGATGTGTGTAACCTTAATTGTACAGAATATGCATTCACATTTATTTCCTGCTGCAGAAATTATAGCCTTACGTCCGGAGCAGCTGGAAATTCTATTTACAACGAAGTAAAAGTTGATTTAGGGGCAGCATATTGTAATTCTTCTCCAATTTTTATTGGGATTCCAGCACTTTATATTTGTCAAAATCAACAAACCGCATTTATTCAGGGAGCAATTGATGCAGAAGGGGATTCCCTGGTATATTCCCTTGATTCATGTTTACAAGATCATGCAATTGCCACTTATTACAATTCCGGATACTCCTATACAAACCCTTTCGGATTAAATGGAAGTATTAGTATTGATCCAACTACTGGCGAAATTACCTTAAGTTGTACTTCGCTTGAGGTAGTGGTTTTTTGTCTAAAAGTTGAAGAATATAGAAACAATCAACTTTTAAGTACTATCCATAGAGACATTCAGGTAAACGTAATAAATTGTAACGGAACAAACTCCCAACCTACCATTTCAGGGATAAATAATACAACAAGCAATCAGTTATTATTGGATTGTTCTAATTATACCAATCAACTGACTTTTTCAATTTCTGATGTCGATCCAAATGATACCCTAACTGTTTTTTGGGACAGTATGGTTGCAGGAGGTGTTTTTTCTTCTACAATTACTGGCAATTCTGCCACTGCAACGCTGGATTTAACAAACGTTGTTCCGGGAATTTATACTTTTAAAATCTTTGCGTTTGATAATTTCTGTCCAATAAATGGCAGAACAGAAGAAACCTATACGCTGTATTTTCAGGATACAACGGCAACTTTAATAACTGGTCAGGTTACAGACTCTCAGAATAATTCCATACCAAATTGTAGGGTATTTCTGATAAAATTTGATCCAGTGGCGCAGGCCATCTGGCAGGCGGATATGACTTACACTGATGGATCTGGTAATTACAGCTTTACCTCTTGCGGAGATTCTGTTTATGTAAAAGCTTGTCCGGATTCTTTGATTTATCCGAATGAAATACCCAGCTATCATGCCTCAGAAGTGGTATTTCAAAATTCTAATCCTGTAGCTTTGAACGCAAGTTCAGTAACTGCCGACATTCAAACTCAGGCAGGTGTGAATCCGGGAGGATTTGGCTTTATAGCTGGATATCTTTCTCAGGGTGCAAATCGCATGGCTGCAATAAGTCACAACCGCACTGCAAATACACCTCTGGAAGGCATTCATCTGGTATTGGTAAATCAGAACCTTGTACCAGTGGATTACACCACAACAGATGTAAATGGATATTTTGCCTTCCCAAATCTTGCTCTTGGCACCTATTCACTTTGGGTAGATGGATTCCGTATAGAAAACAATCTGGCACCAGTAGTTACTTTATCTAGCAGCAATCCAATATTGGATAATCTTGAATTGTTATTAAATCGCAAATGGCTGGAACTGGTTACTGCAACAGGAACAACATCTGATTTTCTTACAAAAGCTAAAATCTACCCGAATCCGGCAGGAAGCAGAATACAACTGAGTGGTTTCCCAAATACAATCAAAACCATTCGTTTTATAACAATGGATGGAAAAACGGCTTGGTCAACAGAACCCGTTAAATCCGGACAGAAAAACGAATATGCTATTGACATACCAGCCACAGTTGCCGAAGGTATTTATATTCTGGAAGTAGAAACTACAGAAGGGTTGGTTTCTGGAAGGAAAATTATTATTAAACGATAAAAGCTTTTTGTTGTTTTTTGGAAGCTGCCTCAAAAGGGCAGCTTTTTTGTATCTCTTTTTTTTAGACCAATAATTTAAAATACGTAATTAAGTTAGAATAAAATTAGTTTATTTTTATCTCAGAAAAACTTAATATGAAAACTTGCCTACAACGAACACTTGCTGTTTTAGCAAGCCTGCTGATTCTTCTGAATTTCAGCGCCTTTGCATTCTCAAAAAACGGATTTATCAAAGGTCAGAACGCTTTAAAGTTTACAGAAAATAAGGGTCAACTATCTGATCAAAACCACCAATCTCGTCCTGATATCCATTTCTATGGACACTCTCAGGGCATGAATTTTCATTTAAAAGGAACCGGAGTCAGTTACCAGCTTAGCAGGGTTGACCAATGGAAGGAAATAACTGACCCTAATGTTCAGGGACAAAAAAATGCGACGAATCAAACGATAAAAGTTCCTCAGAATAGTACACTTTATCGAATAGACATTGATTGGGTAAATGCAAATCCTTTAGCTAGACCAGAAACGGGCGAAGCTTATCCTGAATTTGCCAATTATTATCTGGATGTTTGTCCTGATGGAGCACTTGGTGTAAAAAGCTACAAGTCAATTAGGTATAAAGGTATTTACTCTGGCATTGACCTGATTTGGTATGAAGGAAAAGAAGGACTAGAATATGATTATGAACTGAGCCCAGGAGCAGATTACAGACAGATACAAATGAGGATTTCAGGTGCTGAAAAAGTAAAGGTTAATAAACAGGGCGCTCTTGAAATTTCAACCCCTTTGGGCATTATTACAGAAAAGGCTCCACTAGTTACTCAACAAGGTCGGATTATTCCAGCGCAATGGAACATAGTAGGAGACAAGGTCACTTTTGAACTTGGTGCATATGACATTTCACAACCTTTAACTATTGATCCGGTTGTGAGAACCTGGGGAACATATTATGGAGGCAATTCCAATGATGATTTTGGGTATTACTGCACAACTGATTCCCTGTACAATGTTTTTATGTCCGGGTATACTTCCAGTATAAATCTAATTGCATCATCAGGTGCTCACCAGTCCAGTTTTGCTGGCGGGGGATATGATGCCTTCTTAGTTAAATTCAATTCTGCTGGTGTACGGGAATGGGGTACTTTTTATGGAGGAAATGAGTGGGATATAGGAAGAACCTGTGCTACTGATGCATCAGGCAATGTGTATTTGTGCGGTTATACAGAGAGTACTTCAGGAATAGCTACTTCAGGTTCCCATCTTTCCACTTTCGCAGGGATTTATGATGCATTTCTGGTAAAGTTTGATGGCTCTGGTGTTCGTCAATGGGGAACCTATTATGGTGGAAGCTCAGACGAATATGCAGTAGATGTTTCAGTAGATAATTCCGGAAATATTTTTTTAGCAGGGCATACCTGGAGCACAACAGATATTGCTACTTCTGGTTCACATCAGGACACAAAGAGTAACTTCTCTTCAGATGTCTTTCTTGTTAAATTTGATAATTCTGGTGTTCGTCAATGGGGAACATACTACGGAGGTACTGGATATGATGTTGGAATGTCTTGTATAACAGACAATTCCGGAAACGTTTTCCTTGGAGGATATACAGCCAGCAGTACTGATATTGCCTCATCAGGAGCGCATCAAACTACTTACAATGATGGTGGGAGAGATGCCTTTCTAGTTCAATTTGATGCATCTGGAGTACGTCAATGGGGAACCTATTATGGTGGAACTGGATATGATGAAGGCGCAGAATGTGTTGTTGATCCATCCGGCAATGTTTTCCTTTCAGGCTTTACTGCAAGTACTACTGATATAGCATCTAGTGGATCTCATCAGGATACACATGGAGGTGGAACCTATGATGGATTTATTGTGAAATTCGATAACTCTGGTACCCGTCAATGGGGAACGTATTATGGCGGTAGCGGATGGGACCAAGGAAGAGGATGTGCCACAGATAATGCAGGAAATGTACTCTTATCCGGGCAGACCATTAGCTCAAATGCAATTGCAACTTCAGGAGCATACCAATCAGCTTTTGGTGGAGGATCATTCGATGGATTTTTAGTGAAATTTAATGCATCCGGAACACCACAATGGGGTACTTACTATGGTGGTGGAGGATTAGATCAGGGGATGTCTTGTGCAACCAATGATTCCGGATATGTATTTTTTTCCGGAAGCACCAATAGCGGAAATGCAATGGCATCTTCAGGAGCACATCAGACTTCTGGAGGAAATAGCTTTGATGGGTTTTTAGCAAAATTTAAAGAATGCAATTACTCATATACTAACCTGTCAGCACAGGTGTGTTACTCCTATACTTTAAATTCGGTAACTTATAAGCAAACAGGAAACTACACTCAAACATTAACCAATGCAGAAGGTTGTGATAGCATCATTTCTCTTGCCTTAACAGTATTAGCCAAGCCTACTGCTTTAAATACAATTTCTGTTTCTTCAAATTCAGCACAAATTGAATGGTCATCTGCAATTGACCCAGACAGTTTCCTGATTCGTTATCAGAAAAATTGCACAGGACAATTTTATTACAAATGGGTTTCTGGCACTGTTCGTCAGGCTACTTTAACAGGCTTGGATGGGTGTACAGATTATTGTTTCAGAGTTCGTACACATTGTACCGGGCAAGCAAATCCACAATACAGTTCTACTTCAGGATTCTTTACTACCCAGAATGGAGCTTCTTGTGTTGCGGTTTCCAACGTTGCTATTTCAAATACCTCAGGATGTGATTATATGGTTAGTTGGAGCAATTGTATCTCAGCTGACAGCTTTAGGGTTAGGTATAAACTTTCCAGTTCCAATACCTGGTTGTTTACACCATGGACAGCCGGATTTTCAAGTTCTATGACTTTATCAACAGGCACCTGGATGATTAGAGTTCAGACCAAATGTGGAACCAATATTTATTCAACTACGACACTCAATTACATTGTTGGTTCATGCAGACTGGCAGGCGTAGCTTCAGCATTGGAAACTGAGATGAGTATTGCCCCAAATCCAACTCACTCAGGAACGATTCTTTCCTTTAACACCAACCATGAATTAGATTTTATTCTTACGGTAACAGATCTTTCTGGAAGAGTAATTTGGAATCAAATGGGTTACAGCACTACAGGTATGAATCAGGTTGCAATACCTACTGAAGGTCTTGCTAAGGGCGTTTATTTTGCTGGAATTACAATTCAAGGCGAAACAAACAGAGTAAAATTTATCATACAGTAAACACATAAAACACTTCAAATAAAGGCTGCCTTTAATTAGGTGGCCTTTATTTTTTTGTAGAGGAATTGTAAATATTATTTTTTATTTTTGGTATAAGTAAGTTCGTTTCTCCAATTTTCCAATTTCACTCAAACCTAGGCTTCATGAGAGTAAAAAGTATTCATCTCCTGTTCATTTTTGCACTATCTACCCTATCGGTATTCGCCGGAGGCAAGCAAAAACCCCTACCTGAATCTGCTCAAAAAGGAGCCTTTTTCCGTGAAAACAAAGGTCAGGTCAAAGACCAGAACTGGCAACCCAGACCTGATGTGCTTTTTAGCGGTGAAGCCAATGGCTTAGCCTATCATCTCAAAAAAGATGGACTCCATTACCAACTCAGCAAAGTAGACTCCTGGAAGGAAGAAACCGACATGAGAAAAGGTCCGGGTATGGAAAATGATTCCCACAAAGTTCCTGACCAAATCAGTATGTATCGAGTGGATGTAAGCTGGCTGGGAGCCAATCCATTTTGTGAAATTATCACTGGTGAAGCACGTCCCGATTATGAGAATTTCTACAATGTTCCAGAAGGCGTAGAACCTGCATTATTCGTGAAAAGCTATGCTTCCGTAACCTACAAAAACCTGTATGAAAATATAGATTTAAAATTTTACCAAACTCCAAATGGAGAATTGGAATACGACTTCATCGTACACCCAGGAGGAGACTACAAAAAAATTCTATTAGACATTCAAGGCGCAACTCTCAGTCTAAACGAAAAGCAAGAATTGGCACTCACCACACCTTTAGGCACCATCACGGAAGGAGCTTTGAGAGTCCATCAGGAAGGCAATAATATCCAAGCAAGTTGGGTATTGCAGAACGCTACAACAGTAAACTATCAAATAGAATCCTACAACTCTGCAGAAGAACTTATAATAGACCCGCCTGTTCGTCTTTGGGGGACGTATTATGGAGGGAATGGTAATGAATGGGGGCGATCATGTACTACTGACGCTTTAGAAAATGTGTTTTTAGCAGGAGAAACAAGAAGTTTAAATGCGGTTGCCACTTCAGGAGCACATCAAGATACTATTGATAATTATACAGATGCATATTTAGTGAAATTTGATCTTACTGGCACTCGACAATGGTGTACCTATTATGGAGGAAATAATTGGGACTGGGGAAATTCGTGTACCACGGATGCCTCAGGGAATGTGTTTTTAACTGGAGAAACTAAAAGCACAAATGCTATTACGACGATTGGAGCGCATCAAACGATTATTGGCAATTATACTGATGCATTTTTAGTAAAATTCGATGGTTCCGGTACTCGCCAATGGGGGACTTATTATGGTGGGGATGGTGGCGATGCTGGCTTTTCATGCGCTATTGATGCGAATGGAAATGTTTTTTTGTCAGGTAGCACAGAAAGTTCTTCAGCTATTGCTTCAATTTGGGCATATCAAACAACTTTTGGAGGTGGCTATAAGGATGCTTTTTTAGTAAAGTTTGATTCTTCAGGAACTCGCATTTGGGGTACTTATTATGGTAGTAATGTTGAGGATCATGGATATTTTTGCTCCATCGATGCCAATGATAACATTTATATGACCGGATGGACTCAAAGCACCAACGTAATGGCTACAACCACGGCTCATCAATCGACTTCTGGAGGAGGCTATAGCGATGCCTTTTTGGTGAAGTTTGATTCCTCAGGACTAAGACAATGGGGAACCTATTATGGGGGAAGTAATTCTGAATATGGCCGTTCTTGCGCCACCGATACAGGTGGAAATATCTATTTAGCAGGATTTACGGATAGCGCCAATGACATAGTAGACTCGAGTGGGGCGCACCAATCGACCCTTGGAGGCTTCATTGATGCCTTTTTGGTGAAATTTGATGCATCCGGTACAAGACAATGGGGAACTTATTATGGGGGATTTGATGATGATTATTGCCTTTCGTGTGCTTTAGATGCCAACGGAAATGTCTACATTACAGGATATACCTTGAGTAACAACGCTATTGCAACGAGTGGAGCGTATCAATCCACTTATGGAGGGGGCGACAATGATGCCTTTTTGGTGAAGTTCGATGCTTTTGGCGGCTGTGTTTTTGGTACCTATTATGGAGGAAATGAAGGCGATTATGGATTTTCCTGCACCACTGATGCTAGTGGAAATGTGTACATGGCTGGAAAAACGTATAGTTCAAATGCTATTGCCATTTCAACATCTACAGGCCATGACAGTATAAAAGGTGGCATCAGTGATGCCTTTTTAGTCAAATTTGATGGTACAGGTATTTCAACAGGTTTAGAAACCTTGCATGAAAACGACAGTCCATTTACACTTGCTCCAAATCCAGGTAATACTCATCTATTCATTTCAGGTGAGGGCTTAGAGCGTATCCTCGGTGTTCAGGTGTTAAATACTTTGGGTCAGGTAATATATCAATCTCCTGAAAGCAATTCAGTTAATACAGAGTTGAGCCTTTCTTTGCCTCAAGGTATCTACGAGGTGATTATAGAAACTAAAGAGGCGCGCTATTCCCAAAAATGGGTGGTGGCGTATTGATATAAATTCAAAATGCTTATTGAGTTCACTGCGGCTGCCAATGGCAGCCGCAGATTTTTTATGCCCTTTCAGGGCTGTTGTTATGATATCCATCAGGAAAAATTATAAGTGGCTACTTTCCTATTTGGCCAAACTTTTTTTATTATTTTTAACTCGTTGTAAAACATTTTCTCAGCATTAAATAAACTTACCAAAGCAAAACCTTTTCTTAAAACCTATGAGAGTAAAAAGTATTCATCTCCTGTTCATTTTTCCACTATTTACCCTGTCGGTATTCGCGGGTAGCAAGCAAAAACCCTTTCCTGAGGCTGCTCAAAAAGGCGCCTTTTTCCGTGAAAACAAAGGTCAGGTCAAGGACCAAAACTGGCAACCTCGTCCTGATGTGTTGTTTAGTGGAGAAGCGAATAGCTTAGCCTATCATCTCAAAAAAGACGGCCTCCATTACCAACTCAGCAAAGTAGACACCTGGAAGGAAGAAACAGACATGAGAAAAGCTCTGGGTATGGAAAAAGATGCTCACAAAGTACCTGACCAAATCAGTATGTACAGAGTGGATGTAACCTGGCTGGGTACCAATCCATTTTGTGAAATCATTACTGGCGAAGCACGTCCCGATTATGAGAATTTCTACAATGTTCCGGAAGGTGTAGAACCCGCTTTGTTTGTGAAAAGCTATGCTTCGGTCACCTACAAAAACCTGTATGAAAACATTGATTTGAAATTCTACCAAACCCCAGAAGGAGAATTAGAATATGACTTTATTGTACACCCGGGAGGGGATTACAAAAAAATACAATTAGATATTCAAGGCGCAACCTTGAGTCTGAACGAAAACCAAGAATTGTCAATTACAACACCGTTAGGAACCATCACCGAAGGAGCCTTAAGAGTACATCAGCAAGGAAAGAATATCCAGGCAAATTGGACATTGCAAAACGCAACCACAGTAAGCTACCAAATTGAAAACTACAACCCAACATTAGACATTACCATTGACCCACCTGTGCGTCTTTGGGGGACGTATTATGGGGGGAGTGATAGCGATTATGGATATTCCTGCACTACCGATGCCATAGGAAATGTTTATTTGGCAGGTTTGACAAATGGCACTACCGCTATTTCTACAACTGGGGCACATCAAACGGCTTCAGGAGGCTTGGGTGATGCTTTTTTAGTAAAATTTGATTCGGCAGGTACCCGACTTTGGGGAACTTACTTTGGGGGAAGTGCTGGAGAATATGGAAAATCCACAACAACCGATACCAATGGAAATGTCTACTTGACCGGGTGGACTGAAAGCACTACTTCAATTTCAACTGTTGGTGCTCACCAAACGGTTTATGGTGGTAGCTCTGATGCTTTTCTTGTAAAATTTGATGCTTCCGGCACTCTTATCTGGGGTACTTATTTAGGTGGAACCTCCTATGACTATGGGTATCTATGCATGGCAGAAGCTTCAGGTAATATTAATTTAATTGGATTTACCAGCAGCACAGTAGATATCGCTACTACTGGGGCACATCAAAGCACTTTTGGAGGCGGTTGGGATGCTTTTCTGGTAAAATTTGATGCTTCCGGCACACGCCTATGGGGCACATATTATGGAGGCAGTAGTGATGAGTATGGTTATTCTTGCATGACAGATGTATCGGGGAATGTCTATTTATCTGGAAAGACTAAAAGTTCTACGGGCATAGCTTCGTCTGTTGCCCACCAGACGACAAATGGTGGCGGAACAGATGCTTTTTTGGTAAAATTTGATGCCTCAGGCACCCGTCTATGGGGCACCTATTATGGGGGGACTAGTGATGAGGATGGGCGTTCCTGCACGATAGATGCAACTGGAAATGTGTACTTGGCTGGAGGAACCTTGAGTTCCAATGCAATTGCCACCTCGGGTGCTCATCAAACGACTGCAGGAGGTAGTAATGATGCTTATTTAGCAAAATTTGATGTTTCAGGAAATCGGCTTTGGGGAACGTATTATGGCGGTAGCGGAGAGGATTATTTAGCATGTTGTGTAACAGATCTCAACAACAATGTATTTATAACAGGAAAAACGAACAGTAACTCAGCAATAGCTACTATTGGGGCTTATCAAACCACTTTTGTAGGTCTTTTTGATGCTTTTTTAGTCCAATTTGATGGGTTAGGTACGAGAGTTTGGGGAACCTATTATGGTGGAGGTGGCGAGGAATATGGGTTATCCTGTATTACGGATGCTACAAACGATCTATACATGGCAGGATATACTGAAGATTCTACTGTAATTGCCACTACAGGAGCACATCAAACTATTTATGGAGGTGCATTTGATGCCTTTTTGGTGAAATTTGAGGGTACTGGTAGTTCAACAGGTTTAGAATTAACAAAAGAAAATACCAACCCTTTGACCCTCTC